>OFGR01000253.1_pt1 | contig 56830 bp, 55 predicted proteins | sample 1521811 | NCBI WGS metagenome assembly OFGR01 (sample SAMEA3504098, study PRJEB24116) | mouse gut metagenome | biome: mouse gut; feature: mouse-associated habitat; material: faeces | place: Denmark | collected 2011 | reverse complement strand
TGTGTTTTTGGTATTAAAGTTTAAAATTCAATGTGGAAACATGCACTGATATTTTGTAATTTATAATTTTAAGACAAGTTCATCAGGAGAAATTGCCAGTGACGAAATGGCATCTGAAATGAGTTCACTCTATGCAGATAAAGAGGATCTGGATAGACAGATAAGAGAAATGTTTGAGTAGATTTGACAATACCTTTTAGAAAGAGGCTTGGGTTACATTTATTGTAGTCCAAGTCTTTCTTTTTGCACTTAGTTAGCCGCGGCAAGTTAAAAATTACAGATATTTTGTCCTGATGACAAAAAAGAAATACTTTTTGCCATATTTTGTTAAGATTACACAAGAAATAGTCAAAAAAGCGGGGATTGTTGTATAAAATTCCAGGAAGTATAATAAAAACAACAAATTCAACAAAATATAATCAAAGGAGGAAATGCTATGAAAATGCAAAAAAGGATTTTGTCGGCGCTTTTGACGGCATCACTTCTGGGGACATGTGTGATGGGATGTTCATCCGGCGGCAAAGATGATGGGGAAAACTCAGAGTCAGGAAAACGCTTCGAAGGGGTGACTTTGAGATTTGCACCGAACTGGGGAACCGATCCGGATCATGAGATTGGACGTACGATGCTGGAAGAGTTCTGCGAAGAGACCGGGCTTACCATAGAATTAGAGGAGATCACCGGAGACGAGATGAAGAATAAGATATCCGTAGACGCCGCGGCGGATAATCTTCCGGATGTCTGGCAGTATTGGCCGGGTTGTGTGTGTAAAGACCTTGCAGATGCTGACTTGCTGGCGGATTGTTCGGAATATCTTGAGAAAAGCGAAGTGATCAAGAAGGATCATTTCGGTGATGCGGCTCTTGCGCCGTGTACATTTGACAAAGAGATCCTGGCGCTTCCGAGGATGGGTGCCACCGGCGTATTCCTGGTCAATAAGGAGATCTTTAAAGAGAATGAACTGGAAGCTCCTAAGACATGGGATGAACTGATAGAGGTCAGTAAAGCATTGCGTGAGAAAGGGATCACACCGCTTAATGTCGGATCGAAACTGGGGAATCCGTCGCACTTCTTCTATAACGAGTTGGTGTGTCAGTTTGAAGAGGGCGTTCAGGATGTCAATAATCTTCTGGACTCTTCGAAGACAACGTTTAAGACAGACGCTATGCAATACGCGGCGGATAAGATTGAAGAGATGGTCAAGGCAGGATGTTTTGCAGACGATGTACTGGGATCTACCGGCGACTGGTCTCCGTCATCTGCATACTATGACGAAGGATATTCGGCGATGTGTTATACATTCAGCTGGCAGTTCGCGTCTCTGTCAGACGAGACAATTGAGAAATCTGAGATTATTAAGATCCCTCAGATCGCGGAGACCGACAGGGAAGACAATCATATGCAGGGGACGACCAATGACTGTTGGTGTATCAGTAAAAAGGCATGGGAAGATACTGCGAAGCAGGAGGCGATCACGGCTCTTATGGATTTCCTGATGTGGGATTATACAAAGGAGATTGCACAGAAGGGATACATTATCACGGTTGATGCAGAGATCGACAAGACGATTGATTATGAAGCGCTGGATTCAAAGCTGATGTCTCAGGTTCTTCGGTGGAGAAGCGATAATAATATAGAGGCGGATCCTATGATCTGGCAGAGTCTTCCGAATCTTGCGATCCAGACAGACTATTGTAATGCGCTTGACGAATTGTGGGCAGGAACGATCACCGGGGATGAATTTATAGACAAATGCGAAGCTTCTGTAGAAAGTAATCTATAGGCTGGAAAAGGAGAAACTGAAAATATGCGTGCAGCAAAGGGAAAACGATGGATTCCATTCGTAGTGTTTGTTGTTCCTGCGTTATTGATCTATACCTATTTTATGATCTTTTCCATCGGAAATACAGGGTACTATTCCCTTACGCAGTGGAACGCGATCTCGGAACCGAAGTATATAGGGATGAAGTATTATATGGATTTTCTGAAGGATAAGGATTTTCGTATGGTTCTGAAGAATTCACTTCTCAATGTGGCGATCTCTTTGATCGTCCAGATACCCGCGGGGCTGATCGGAGGCTATCTTTTATACAGGACCAGAAGATGTTATCGCTTGTATCGGTTTCTGATATTTATACCGGTTGTATTGTCGGCTTCGGCGGTCGCCCTGTTATTCACGCTCATTTTTCATTCGGAATTCGGCCCGGTGAATCTGTTTCTTGAATATATGGGGTTAGGCAGTCTTACACATAGTTGGCTGTCGGATGTAAAGGTGGTCTTCTATGTGGTCATGATCCCTATGACGTATCAGTATATCGGGCTCTATGTGATCATACAGCTGTCCGGTATGCAGTCTATAGCGGAAGATGTGATCGAGAGCGCGACAATTGACGGTGCAGGCTCCTTCCGGATATTCTGGAATATAGTAATGCCCATGCAAAAAGGAGTGACGATGATGTGTGCGGTTCTGATCATATCAGGATGTTTTAAAGCCTTTGAGCATTCTTATATCATGACATGGGGCGGACCGGGTTATTCTTCTTCGTTTTTAGGGGTGTATATGTATATGGAGACCTTCGTGAAAGGCAATTACGGAAAAGGAAGCGCCATTGCGATGATCATACTTCTTGGGACATTGCTGTGTACAGTGATCCTGCAGCGTTTATTCAAGGAAGAGGGGTAGGATAGAAGGATGAAGGATTATGACAGACTGAAGCTTAAGTCAGATATGGGGAAGGCGCTGAGACATGTCGTTCTTGCCGTCTGGTGTGTGACGACGGTATTTCCCTTCTTATGGGTATTTTTGATTTCTTTTAAGAAAAACAGCCAGATATTCACGGATCCGTTTGGGATTCCGGATCCGTGGGTCACGGCGAATTTCCCAACGGTTTTCCGGAAACTTGATATTGTTTCAGGATTGGGGAATAGTCTGATCTATTCGTTAGCCACAGTTTTTCTGGTGTGCCTGCTGTCTTCGATGACGGGGTTCTATCTTGCGAAGTATGCAAAAAGAAATCTATTGTATATGTATTTTATACTGGGAATGATGATCCCTGCGCAGGCGATCGCGATCCCGATGTTTGTGAAGCTGAGGGATGCCGGGCTTAATAATACAAGACCGGGGATCATATTGGTATATACGGTGGTAGAACTTGGATTTGCGATCTTCGTCATGACGGGATTTATTAAGCGCAGTGTCCCGGACGAGCTGTTGGAAGCGGCGGCGATTGACGGATGTTCCATGACAGGGATGTTCTTCCGGGTTGCGTTCCCTTTGATGAAAACAGGGGTTGCGACGGTGGGGACGTTTGTATTCCTGCATATTTGGAATGAGTTTTTCTTTGGGCTGATCCTTCTTACGAACGCGAAGCTTACTAGCCTGAATCTGACGACGTATAAGCTCAGAGGGCAGTATTCCAGTGATTATGGAATGCTTGCGGCAGGAATCATCATATTGGCAGTCCCGGCGCTGGTGATCTATGCGATCTTCCAGGAGCAGGTGGTAAAAGGACTCACGGCAGGCGCGGTTAAGGAATAGCAGAAGATAACAGGAGTAAATTGGTTAGAAAAAGCACAGGAGATAGGTTATAAAATGGTTGGGAAAAGCACAGGAGATGGCTTATAAAATGGTTAGAAAAAGCACAGGAGGCGGCTTATGAGATATTATGAATGTACGGATATGGAGAGGATCAGAAGGACGGAGATACCCAAAGACAGGAAGATCAAGATGATATTGGATACAGATACATATAATGAGATCGACGATCAATTTGCAATCTTTTATGCACTTGCATCCGAAGACAGGATCGATCTGAAAGGGATCACGGCAGAGCTTTTCTTCAATGCGAGAAGCGTAAGCCCTGCCGACGGCATGGAGAAAAGTTATCAGGAGATTAAGAAGATCTTGAAACTGGCGGGCAGGGAAAGCGACGGATTTGCGTTCAGGGGATGTACGGAGCCGATGCAGAGCAAGGATCAGCCAGGAGAGAGTGAGGCGGTTGATTTTATCATTCGGACGGCATTGGCGTGCACGAAGGAGGATCCCCTGTTTGTTGTAGGGATCGGCTCATCGACGAATATCGCAAGCGCGATCGTAAAAGAGCCTGAGATCATGGACAGGATCGTAGTGCTGTGGTTGGGAGGAAATACGCACGATTGGCCGGATAATGAGGAGTTCAATCTTTCGCAGGATCCCATCGCCGGAAGTATAGTATTCGACTGCGGAGTGCCTTTGATACAGCTTCCGGCATCCGGAGTCACGAGCTTCTTATTGACCAGTATGCCGGAATTAGAGGCGTGCTTAGGAGGCGTGAATGCGATCGGGGATTACCTGGTGGAGAATGTCGCCGCATACGAGGAAGATCATTTTGCATGGTCGAAGGCAATCTGGGATATAGGAGCGATCGGTGTATTGATAGATCCGGAATGGACGGTGCAGAAGATCTGTCCTTCTCCGGTCATTGCGGCGCCGAACCGCTATGCATTCGATCCAAGGCGCCATTTGATACGGAGCGTATGTACGATGGACAGGGATAAGGTGTTCAGGGATCTGTTTACCAAGATCAGAAACATGCAGTGAATCAAACATAGGGAGCGCTTTCGATGGGAAAAATAGAGAGAAATTATGAGACAGCGAAGGAATGTTTTGAAGAATATGGCGTCGATACGGATCTGGTCTTAGAACAGATGGAGGATGTACCGATATCCGTGCATTGCTGGCAGATCGACGATCTGACAGGGTTCGAAGATTTTCACGCCAGATTGACAGGAGGGATCGCCGCTACGGGGAATATGGGCGGTAAACCGAAGGATCAGACGGAATATTTCGGACAGCTTGGCGCGGCGCTTAAGCTGATACCGGGGAAATTGAAAATAGCGGCGCATGCCGTCTATCTGGATAATAAAGGAAAGAAGGTAGACCGTGACCAGATAGAGCCGCAGCATTTTACAAAATGGGTTGATTTTGCCAGAGAGAGGGGAATGGGACTGGATTTTAATCCAACTTATTTCTCTCATGAAAAGTCGGAAGATGGGTTTACGCTTTCCAGTGCGGATCCTGCCGTCAGAGAATTCTGGATCGAACATGGGAGGCGGTGCCGGAGGATCGGAGAATATTTCGGAAGGGAGACGGGAACCTTATGTATTACGAATCACTGGATCCCCGACGGATATAAGGATATCACGATAGACAAGCTGTCGCCAAGACAGAGACTGAAGGAAAGCCTGGACGCCATATTTGAGGAAGAGTTAGATCGTGATCATTGTATGGATTCGTTGGAGAGCAAGTTATTTGGACTGGGAAGTGAGAGCTATGTGACCGGATCCCATGAGTTCTATACGAATTACTGTACGGAGACGAAGAAGGCGATCCTGTGTATGGATGCGGGGCATTTTCATCCTACGGAGTCGGTCGCTGCCAAGATCAGTTCCTATATAGCTTTCGGGCAGGAGTTGATGCTCCATGTGAGCAGGCCGGTCCGTTGGGACAGCGATCATGTGGTGATCGTGGATGAAGAGACGATGGCGATCATGGAGGAAATCGTAAGATGCGGCGCATTGAAGAGAGTGCATATCGGCCTGGATTTCTTTGATGCAAGTATCCGGAGGGGCGAAGCGACGGCGATCGGGGGAAGGGCGGCGAAGACTGCGTTGTTAAAGGCAATGCTCCAACCGGCAGAGCTTCTCAGGCAAGCGGAAGATGCAGGGGACTATACCAGACGCCTGGCGTTATTGGAAGAGATCAAATTATTGCCTTACGGATTTGTGTGGGAGATGTATTGTGAACGGAATAACTGTCCGGTTTCAATATGTACATAAGATCAGGGAATGATAACGGAAAGAGGCAGTTGTGAGGAGAAGATCGGATCCTCACAGCTGCCTTTATTATAAATTACTTTTACAGATGCCATTTGGTAAGCAGGTTGATATTTATCATTATACTGTGTATAATAGGACAACGAAGCAAGCTTATTGAGGCTTAGACCATACATTATTGATGAAATTGGAGAAGATGAGTCTTTTTATCTGTATCAGAAATGCCAGAGTATACTGTACTATTCGTTAAATCATAATAACTGTAATGAAGTAGCTCTTGTTTATTCTATAAACAGCCATGAAGAAGGTAATATGATTAAAGGAACTCAGACAAATACGGATTTGGAATCGGATACAAAAACGTATGAATTATTAAATAGAAAAGATGATAATGTTTGTATATTGTTGCATAATCATCCAACAGATTCCGCTTTTTCTATTGAAGATTATTCGGAATTTATGTTGTATGGTAAGTTAAAAATAATGGTAGTTGTGACGAATTCTGGAGAGCAATACTATATGACTAAAACAGAATACTTTGATAGAAATGCTGCTGTAAAAAAGTTGATTGAAATCACTAAAATGTGTGACCACAATAATGATGGGAAATTAAATCGTTCAGAATCCGTGCAGGCTGCAAAAGAATTTGAACGGGTGGCATATGTATTTGGAATAAGAATTGAGTAAGGAGGATGTGAATATGATGAAACCTACATTTTCAATTTTGATTGATACAGAAGAAAATACTAATCTTGCAATTCAGCAATTAACACAGATCGCTTTGGAAGAGGGGATTATAACACAGGAAGATTTAGAAAAAATGGATGAGAAGAAGAGAGAATTAGTTAATGTTCAGTAAAAAATGGGCGATTATTGTTTCGTTTATTATAATTCTTGTCATGGGAGGTATATACACTTTTTATAGTTAAGGCTTTATATGCCTGAAATGAAAAAACTGATACGGCTTAACAAAAATAGCTGTAATCCTTGAACCAAGGCTTACAGCTATTTTCATTACCAGGGGATGAGGGAATCGAACCCCCGCCAAAGGTTTTGGAGACCCCTATCATACCACTTGACCAATCCCCTACGTGTCTCAATCACACTAGATATTTATACCATATAATCTATAGGTTTGTCAAGTGCCAATTTACATGACACTTGACTTTTTTCGACTTTATTTTTTAGATGCTCCAACGTTTGTCTGTCGGATCATTTTTACCACATCGGTTATTTTACAGTCTGAGCGCTGACGAATCCTATATTCATCTTCTTAAAGACTCCTAAGAGAACCTTTCCGATTGCAACTACCAGGATAGCGGCAGCGATCGCTTCCGGGATCCCGGATGCGGTTACGGTTCCCATGATCAGTCCCCATATGGCGGAAACAGCCACTTCGCGGGCATCGGCATACTGCTGTGCGAACAGGAGATAGATACTTCCCATCACGGTTACGGTATTTACCATGGATCCGGTAAAACCAACGATCGGAAGAGCGATCATCTGGTTGACGTTAAGTTTCGTGAACAGAATCCAAAGCCACCCTGCGGCGACTCCGATCAGGATCCTGCAGCCTACGGAGATCCAGATTGCTTTCAGTGCGCCAGGTATTCCGGTCGTGCTCATGAATGGAGAGAACGCAAAGGATAAGAGTGTCGGCGCCATAGTGTTGCTGATCAGCGAGCAGATGCCAAATACTGCTCCTAAGATCGCACCGGCAGACGGACCCAGTAAGATCGCTCCTAAAATAACCGGAATATGTACAGTTGTTGCCTTGATGATCGGCAATTGGATCATACCAAGCGGCGTATTAGCCAGCACGATGACGATCGCAGCCATAAGTGCAACACTGACCATCCAACGAGTGTCATGCTTTTGTTTTTTCATTATTCAATTCCTCCTTGTTATCATTCTCATATGAAATGAGATACAATACAATTACGGTGATATTATAACAGCTGTGTTGTCAAAGGACAAGAGTAATTTTATACGGAATCCCATTGTCGGGAACTATAATTTTTGTTATATTAAGAAGTAATACGATTTGGAGCCGAACGGATCGGGAAATATATTTTCAAACACATTTTAATGTAGAAACTACACCAGAAGAGTACAAGATAAACAGGGGAGGGGATAGTTATGTTTGGAAGAAAAAAAGAAAAAACGCAGGCAGTCAAAAAGCAGACGGCAAAAAAGCAGACAGCCAAAAAGCAGACGGTTAAAAGCGGAGGCGCACAGACGGTCAAAAAGCAGACGGTTAAAAGCGGAGGCGCACAGACGACTAAAAAGCAGACGGTCAAAAAGGAGGCGGTTCGTACGCCTGCAGATGAGAATGCAAAACTGCAGGAGAAGCGGGAAAAGGTCTATGCCAAATTAGTGGAGATAGAGAAGGAAGCAGGATTAGAGCAGGCAAGAGACAGTGTCGGCAAGCTTGAAGACGAGAAGATCGCCGAGCACATTGAGCTCTTGTTGAAGATCATGCGGTCGGGAGAATAAGAACTGCCGTAGATCGGGCGGTTGGGAGAATAAAGATTAAGGAAGAAGGGATTAAGATCAGATATAGGAAATGGCAACTGATCCGTCAGTTTTTTGACGGTTCTAAGAAATATTTTGTAATCGCGGTTGCGGCGTCTTTGGCGACAACCGTTTTGAATGCTTTGACGCCTCAGATCTTTCGTTTCAGTATCGACTCCGTATTAGGCGGGAGTTCGTATGCATATCTGTCGGAACATCTGTGGGTCCTGTCGCTTCTGCTTGTTGCGGTCGCGGTGTTGTCAGGGCTGTCGCAATATACCTGCAGGGCAAATACGGCGCTGGCAGGTGAGAATTTTGCCAGGAATATGCGGGACGCATTATTTGTCCATGTGCAGAAGCTTCCAATGAGCTGGCATGACAAGAATCAGACCGGGGACATCATCCAGCGGTGTACATCTGACGTAGAGGTGATCCGTAATTTTGTCGTAACACAGTTGCTGGAAGTGTTCCGAACGGTCTTCTTGATCGTTACGTCTTTTGCCATGATGTTGTCCATGAACGTGAAGCTGTCATTGACCGTGCTGTTATTCGTGCCTGTGGTGGTATTGTATTCAGCGATCTTCTACCGGCTGATCGCGAAAAGGTTCATCGTTGCAGACGAGGCGGAGGGAGAGTTGTCCACGGTCGTGCAGGAGAATGCCACGGGCGTCCGCGTGGTGCGTGCGTTCGGCAGAGAGCAGTTCGAGATGGATCGTTTCAAGGAGAAGAATGATTATTTTGCGAAGCTCTGGATCCGGCTTGGAACGTTGTCTGGTTTATATTGGGGCGTCGGAGATCTTATCACCGGGCTGCAGGTAGTTACCGTCATCGTACTGGGGGCGTCGGAGGCAGTGCATGGACAGATTTCCGTGGGAGAGTTCATCGCATTTGCCTCTTATAATACGACGCTTGTATGGCCGATCCGCGGACTTGGGCGTATACTGTCGGATATGAGTAAAGCAGGCGTATCATTTGAGCGTGTGGACTATATCATACGCGCAGAGGAAGAGGCGTATGAAGGTGCGGATGGCGCCGCTGCAGAAAGGAAAGAAGCCTGTGAGCAGGAGGATGCGGACAGGAAGCGATTTGATATAGAATTCGACCATGTGAATTTCGGATATGAGGACGGGAAGGAGATCCTCTCGGATATCACCTTCCGGGTTCCACAGGGTTGTACCTTCGGGATCCTGGGAGGTACGGGAAGCGGAAAGTCTACGATCGTACAGCTTCTGTCACGTCTGTATGAAGGGAAGGACGGGCAGGGCAGTATCAGGCTCGGAGGAAAGGATATACGTGAGATACCGCTTGAAAAGCTGCGCGGCAACGTGGGGATAGTACTTCAGGAGCCGTTTCTGTACTCCAGGACGATCCGTGAGAATATCGCGGCGGCGCGGCAGGATGCATCTATAGAAGAGATCCGCCGTGTTGCGCGGATCGCCTGTATTGATGACGCGATCATGAGTTTTCCGGACGGTTACGATACCCTGGTAGGAGAGCGCGGGGTCACATTATCAGGGGGACAGAGGCAGAGAGTGGCGATCGCCAGGATGCTGCTTGAGAATGCGCCTGTCATGGTATTTGACGATTCTCTCTCAGCGGTTGATTCTCAGACGGATGCGCTGATCCGAAAAGCGCTTAAGGAGCATATGAAAGATGTGGCAGTCATACTGATCTCCCACAGGATCACCACTCTTATGAGTGCGGATCAGATCATGGTTCTTAACCATGGCAGGATAGAAGAGATGGGCAGACATCAGGAGCTGATCCAAAGGAATGGGATATACCGCCGGATCTACGATATACAGATGAGCCAGGATGACAGGAAGAGTATGCACGGCAGGAGGGAGGGGATCGAAGATGGCGGCATATGAAGAACAAGAATATAATAAGCCTTTCAGCTTCAGGACATGGGCGAAGATGCTGCCTTTTTTCAAGCCCTATCGGAAATATTTCGCGATCACGCTGGGATTGAATATCGTGCTTGCGGGAATTGACGTTATCGTGCCTCTGTTCCAGAGCTATGCCATCGACCGGTTTATCACGCGGGATACGCTGCAGGGCTTGGGCGTCTTCGCGGCGGTCTATGCGGCAGTGATCGTGGCGCAGACATGCAGTGTCTACTGGTCTGTCAGGGCGGCTACGATCATTGAAATGAATGTGGGAAAGGATCTGAAGTGGGCGCAGTTTACGCATCTTCAGACGCTGTCCTTCTCTTATTATAATACAACTCCGGTGGGATATATACATGCCAGGGTGATGAGCGATACTCTGCGGATCGCGACCATGGTGGCGTGGGGACTGGTGGATATGTTCTGGGCATTCCTCTATGTCGTCAGCGTCTTTGGGATCATGTTCATGCTGAACGCCAGATTGGCTTTGATCTTATTGGTCATCGTGCCGTGCATCGCCGTACTGACGGTTTATTTTCAGAATAAGATCCTGCACTGGAACCGGAAAGTGAGGAAGATCAATTCCCAGATCACCAGTGCATACAATGAGGGAATAACAGGGGTCAGGACTTCTAAGAGCATGGGAATCGAGAAGGATAATGAAGAGGCATTTTTCCGGCGGACAGCCGATATGCAGCGTGCGGCAGGACGGTCCGCGAAGCTGAATGCGATCTATATACCGACAATCCTGCTGTTTAGTTCCGTTGCTGCGGCGATCGTTCTTGCACAGGGGGGATATATGGTCAAAGAGGATATCATGCGGCTTGGAACGTTATCGGTATTCATATCCTATGCGGTGATCATCTTTGAGCCGATCCAGCAGTTGGCGAGGCTGTTGGCTGAGCTGATCTCCTGTCAGGCGAATATCGAACGGGTGATGGATCTGTTGGAGCAGGAGCCGAATGTGGTGGATACGAAAGAAGTGGTGGAACGGTATGGGGATACGTTTCATCCAAAGAAGGAGAATTGGGAGAAGATTAAGGGAGATATTGTGTTCGAGGATGTCTCCTTCATGTATCCGGACGGGAAAGAGTATGTCCTGGAGCATTTTAACCTCCATGTACCGGCAGGCATGAATGTGGCGATTGTCGGAGAAACGGGTGCGGGTAAGTCTACACTTGTGAATCTGGCGGGACGTTTCTTCGAACCGACGAAGGGGCGTATCCTGATCGACGGCGTGGACTATCGGGAACGTTCCCAGCTATGGCTGCACAGCCAGATCGGTTACGTGCTGCAGAATCCGCATCTGTTCTCCGGGACGGTCCGGGAGAACATCCGTTACGGGAGGCTGGATGCATCCGATGAGGAGATCGAGGCGGCGGCAAGAAGTGTCTCGGCAGACGATGTGGTAAGGAAGCTTGAACATGGATATGACAGTGATGTGGGAGAGAGCGGCAGCAGGCTGTCTACCGGAGAGAAGCAGCTGATCTCTTTTGCACGGGCGATCCTGGCGGATCCGAGTATCTTTGTGCTTGACGAGGCGACCTCTTCCATTGATACACAGACGGAGCAGCTGATCCAACAGGCGACGGGGAGGCTCCTTAAGGGGCATACGTCCTTTATCATTGCCCACAGGCTGTCTACGATAAGGCAGGCGGATCTGATCCTTGTAGTGAAGGATGGCAAGATCATCGAGCGCGGGACCCACAGTGAGCTTCTGAGGGCAAATGGATATTATCATGACCTTTATTCCCGGCAGTTTGAAGAAGAGGCTTCGATGCGGGTATTTTCCGGCGGGGAATAAATATGCTGCGGCAGCAGGCGAGGCTCGATATGTTCTGAGTGTAACCAAATCCGTCTTTTTACCATATAATGATGGCAGAGCCAGAGTGATTATGGGGTGGGAAGATGGACGGAATCTTATGGACTTTTCTTGGGACACTGCTGACGTTTTCTGTAACAACGCTTGGTGCGTCAGGGGTATTCTTTGTAAAAGGAGATGCAGGAGGGAAGATTCAGAGCGGATTCTTAGGATTTGCCGGAGGCGTCATGATCGCGGCGTCCGTGTGGTCCCTGCTTCTGCCGGGGATAGAATTTGCTGAAGAGAACGGACAGATCAGCTGGTTGGTCATCACAGGCGGTTTTCTGTTGGGTGTGATCCTTTTATTGGCGGCAGATCACCTGATCGGCAGGCGGCAACTGAGGATCAAGAAGAATACGGCGATGCTTGTGGCTGCGATCACGGCGCATAACATACCGGAGGGCATGGCGATCGGCCTTGCCTTTGCCCTTGCGGCACAGAATCCGGGAGAACCTGCGTTATTGTCCGGAGCGATCGCGCTTACCGTTGGGATCGCGATCCAGAACTTTCCGGAGGGAACGGCGATCGCACTGCCTCTGAGTCAAGATGGATGCAGTAAACGAAAAGCTTTCTTCATCGGAAGCATGTCGGCGGCGGTAGAACCGGTCTTTGGGGTAGCGGCTGCCGCCCTTGGCAATGCGGTCCGGATCGGTATGCCCTGGTTTCTATCCTTCGCGGCGGGGGCGATGATCTATGTGGTCGTCCAGGAACTGATACCAGAGGCTTCTGCCGGGGAAGAAGAGAAATCAGGAACACTGGGATTTGTCGTTGGCTTTCTGGTTATGATGATCCTGGATGTTGCATTGGGGTAAGGGACTGTTTCAAACGGTCCCTATTTTGATATGTAAAAGGATTTTGACGGTTGGGCTGCTCTTCATCGCATTATTTGGGAATCTTAGTTATTTTTGATGACAATACCTTTTTTCGCAGTATAAAACATAACGGCAGCAGGATGCTCCAGATCAGCAGCGGATATAGAAGGGATATCATTGATACGGACAGGTCGCGGACGATCCAGCCAAGTGATTCTATGGTGGAGAAGTCTTCAATGGAATGAATGCTGATAAATGTTCCGATCAGAAAGCCAAGACATCCAAATAGTGCCGAGATGCAAAGTACCATCCTGACTGCAAGAAAGCTCTCTTCGTACGAGACGGGGGGAGCCTCTTTTTTGTTGAAGGCAAAAAGGAAGGCTCGGCAAAAGGCTTTCAGAGATCCGGTGCCAAATAAGATCAGTAAGCACGGGATCAGGACGAACATACAGGTAAAACCGTCCATATAGTTGATCAGATTCCCGAATCCGCCGCCAATGCCTCTGAGGATCCAGAAAATAATACCTAATAGATAAATCGCATAATACATAATATCTTCCTCCTTTATATTCAGTCTATCTTTTTCGGTTAGTTTTCGTATAGAACTGTGTTATAGCTTTACGCTATGCTTATCAGATCACCCCGCTCCATACAAGTACGGCGTCCTCCTTTTGCGCGTCAAACTCTTCGTCTGACAGTCTCTCAAGCTTATTCATATTTCCCATTGGCAGATAGTAGATTTCCCGCGCTTTCGGCTGATAGCCGGCGTTGGCGTTTCGGTGAAAGGTTTCTTCGAATACGTCCCCTTTGCTGATCAGGGGGTTCATGAAGCTGCCGTCATTGGGAAACAGGTTGTTCCACATGGTCTTCGTATAACAATAGTAGACGACGCGTATGGTTTTGCCGTCCCGCCGGATGGTTCGCCCTTTGGATATGAAGTTATTGATTTTCAGAGACTTCTGTTTTTCTGGTGACATGTTCAGGACAAACCGGATCTGTTCCAGGGTCAGAGTCTCGCCGGAATCCGGCGTATCGGCTGCACTGGGAGTCTGTGTGTCCGCCGGCGGCTGGTACTGCCATTCTCTGAGTCCGAGATGGTTTGGAACATATGCGATCTCGTACAATTCCGTAGTCATACAATCCGGGTCGTAGGAAACCGGGATATTATAGTTTTTCAGAAAAACCGTACTCCCGATCAATATGACGCAGGTGGAAAGTGCGACGGCAACGTACTTTCGGTGCATACGTTCTCTTAATTTTTTCAGAAAATCAATATCCCGCCGCTCTGCCGTTATCTCATTTGGAATTCCTGCGCTCATCTGCCTGTAGACGGCACTGCAGGAAGAACAGCCGTTAAGATGCTTCTCAATCTCTTCGTTGGTCTCTTCGCTTGTCATGCCGTCGATGTAACCTGGCAGTAGGTCGATCACAATGCAGCATTTCATGTTGATCCCTCCATTTCTTTGATGATCTTCTGTTTTGCCCGATAGAATGTGGTGCGCGCCCAGTTTTCACTCTTGCCCAGGAGGCTTCCGATCTCCGAGAAGGAGAATTCTCCGGTCAGGCGCAGATACATCAGCTCTCGCATGGGTTCTGGCAGCCTGTGGATCGCCTGGTACAGCTCTGTCTTTTCCATGTGAAGCAGTGTGGCTTGTTCCGGCGATTCCTTGTTCGGTATTTCATCCGTAAGCTCTACCTCATTTCGCCGGGAATATTTGTCAAGCTGCTGATACCAGAGATGCTTGGCGATCTGGCAGAGCCATACGGACAGTCTGCAGGTGCCGTCGTATCGGTGGATGGTCCGCATGGCGCGAAAGAAGGTCTCCTGTGTCAGTTCTTCCGCCAGATCCTCGTCATGTGTGAGGCTCAGCAGATACCGGTATACATCTTTGGCATGCTGCGTGTAGGCTTTTTCAATCTCTTTCAGGGCGCTCACCTCCTTCGGTTTTGGAGTTTTACATCTATATATCCGGAAAAATAATGTTTCGTTACAAAGATTTTCTGATTTTTACTTTACAATTTTCAGAGGATAAATACAAGGATAATCTCCGCTTTATCCGGTACATATGATATAATCGGAAGGAAATACGAAATATATATTTGCACAGGGAGTTGATATCATGTACAGGATTTTGATCGTAGAAGACGATACGGAAAATAACCAGATGCTCAAGGAATATCTGGAAGAACACGGATATAGATGTACGCAGGCTTATTCCGGCAGCGAGGCGAAGCTGCTGTTCTCTATGGAAGAATATGACCTGGTGCTTCTTGACCTGATGCTTCCGGGAATACCGGGGGAAGAACTGGTGTCTTTGTTCGGAGGGAAGATCCCGGTCATCGTGCTGTCTGCAAAGAGCGGGCTTGACAGTAAGGTGGATGTGCTGTCTGCCGGGGCGGATGATTACATGTGTAAGCCGTTTGACCTGCCGGAGCTGCTGGTAAGAATACAGGTACAGTTCCGACGGTACGAAAGACAGGGGGAGAGCCGCCGCAAAGAAGGCGGTGACGGCGGGAATGATGGGAAGTATATTTCCGGGCAGGGACAGCCGGGAGACGGAGAACATGCTTATACCTACCGCGGGTGGACGATGGATCCGGATACGCAGGAGATGACTGCGAATGGCGAACCGGTGGAACTGACCAGACATGAGTTCCTGATCATGGAGCTTCTGATCCGTAATCCCAGACGGGTGTTCACGAAGCAGATGATCTATGAGTATGCATGGGGCGAGGAATATCTGGCGGAGGATAAGACCATCAATGTCCATATCAGCAACATTCGTTCTAAATTGAAGAAGAGCGGTACAGATTCTTATATCCAGACGGTGTGGGGGATGGGCTTTAAACTTTCTTAAACTTTTCTGAGTACTTTTTGAATATTCCTGTATTAGAATATATTTTGTGATGGGGATATGCCGGGAAATGAAGAACACAGACAGACCGCATCATCATACAGGAAAGGAGACTGTGAGTATGGAAAGACAGGATAAGTTAGCCGTAGAGACCGTGGCGCTTACGAAGCGGTACAAAGATAAGGCGGCGGTAAAGAATGTGACGATCAAGATCCGGGAGGGAGAGATATATGGATTTATCGGCAGAAACGGAGCCGGGAAATCAACGACTCTTAAGATGCTGAGCGGACTGGCAAACCCGACAGAGGGAGAGATCCGTCTCTTTGGCAGGCCGGTCAGCGACCCGGCGGTGCGCCGAAGGATGGGAGTCCTCATAGAAGCGGCGGGAATATATCCCAATATGACGGCAAGGCAGAATGCGGTAATGAAGGCGAAATGCATGGGACTTACAGATGAGAGCGGTGTGGATGCGGCGCTTAAGATCACAGGGCTTGCGGATGTGGGAAGGAAGAAGGTAAAGCATTTTTCCATGGGAATGAAGCAGCGGCTTGGCGTTGCGCTGGCGCTCCTTGGGAATCCGGATCTGCTATTGCTTGACGAGCCGATCAATGGGCTTGACCCGGAAGGGATCCGGGAGCTTCGTCAGCTGATCTATAAGCTGCACGAAGAAGGGAAGACGATTCTTATAAGCTCGCATATCCTGGGAGAACTCAGCAAGATCGCTACCAACTATGGGATCATCAAGGATGGGGAGATGATCGAGCAGCTCACCAGAGAAGAATTAGAGGAAAAGTGTCAGGATTATTTTCAGATCGAGGTGCAGGATATGGGCCGTGCGCTGGCGCTGATCCAGGAGACGTTCCCGGAGGTACAGACAGAGGTGTCGGACTCCAGGACGATCCGGCTATTTGGAGCAGTGGATGGGGCGGGAGTCAACCAGCTGTTGATCGAGAGCCAGATATCTGTGTATGCTTCCGGATTCCACCATATGGATCTGGAGGAATATTTTTTAAACCGCATGGAGGGGGGACGGCAGTATGTTTAATCTGTTACGTATGGAGATTTATCGGGTGAAGAGAAGCAAGTCTTTCTATATCTGCTTCGGGATGATGATGTTGGCAACGGTGTTGGTATATGGAATGATGTGGATGTTTGATACGCCGCAGGGACAGGATGTGGCTCTGCGCATTGGGATGATCACCGCGGAAGAAGCGGGGAAAGTGGAGAACATACTGGAAGGCATAGATTCGTTGGGATTTTTCCGGCAGATCTGTCTTGACGGAGGGATGTATAACCTGCTGTTCGGGATCTGGGTGATGTTATTTGTATGTTCGGACTTTCAGAGCGGATTTATTAAGAATATCATGGCGCTGCACCAGAATCGGTGGAATTATATAGGAAGCAAGATTATAACGGCATGGATCGTCGACGGCTGTTATCTGGCACTGCATTTTCTATTTGCGCTTCTGATGAACCGGGTGTTCGGTACGCTGGTGCCCTATGCAAGGTGGCAGGATGTCTTGTTCTATTTGTCATGGGTGTGGTTTGTGACGGCTGCGTTTGCCGCACTGCTTATTTTTATCTGCGTCCTGACCAGAAGTGTGGCTGCAGGCTCGGTGGCTGCGGTGGCTTTGGGCAGCGGGATGATCGTGACGATGGTGTATGGGATACTGAATATGTTTCATATCGGAGGATGGCTGAAATATTCGATCTACCTGACTTGTGCGATGGGTCCTCAGAGTTATACTTCCGCAAAGAATCTCTATGTGTACGCGGTAGGGTTTGGTTTTCTGATCTTATATAGCATGCTTGCGGGGATTGTTCTTAAGAAGAAGGACATTTGATCCGAAGGTAGATGTACGGGAGGCAGATATGGTTATTGTACTTGTAGTATCAGGAGTTGTATCTATAATTTTAGGCGTGCAGTATATCCGCAGTATCCTTGCCATACGTTCTCTGTGCAGGCAGCTGGATGAGATCGGGCGGGGCAGCCATATGGAGATCGGCACAGAGTACCGCCAGAGAGATATGCTGGCATTATGCAGGCGGCTGAATCAGCTCAGGCAGCAGTGGATCCTAAGCCAGAGACAGTACGAGAAAGATGAGAAACAGTTAAAGAAGAATATCGCCAGCCTTGCCCATGATATCCGCACGCCCCTCACCGGGGCGGCAGGCTACATCCAGCTTGCACAGGAATGCAGCGAGTCCGCAAGGCGGGAGCGGTATCTGCAGACGGCGGGCGGCAGGTTAAAGGAGCTGGGGGATATGCTGGAAGAGTTATTCCTTTATACTAAGCTTACCAGTGCAGGATTTGAATTCAATCTGTCAGAAATACAGGTACTTCCTCTTCTTGGCGACTGTCTGGTGGGATTCTACCATGAATTTGAGAAGAAAGGGATCATCCCGGAAGTAGAATTTGATTCGGAGGGTGTCAAAGTTCTTGCAGATGAGGAATGTCTTCGGCGGATCTTCTGTAATCTGATCCAGAACGCATTGCAGCATGGCGAGGAAGGACTGGCGATCCGCCAGAAAGGAGGAACCCTGTTTTTTGAAAATCCGATGTCGGGCACCAGTACGCCCGATACGGAACAGATCTTTGAACAATTTTATAAGGCAGATTCAGCCCGGCGGAAAGGTTCCTCCGGGCTTGGGCTGTTTATCGTAAAGGAACTTACAGAGAAGATGGGAGGAAGCGTGAGAGCAGAGCTTGCAGGCGAGAAGCTTCGGATCGTCCTGGAGATGAATTGTCTAATAAATTTCAATGAATAGTGAAAAATATTCTATGTTTTATTTCCCTTCATTCCGATATACTATTTTCATCAACAAAACACGGAAAAAGCGTGGAAATGAAGGGAGAAATGTAAAATGAAAATGAGAAAAAGAATGATGACCTTGACGCTTGCGGCGATGATGGGGCTTTCACTTGCCGCCTGTGGAGGCGGCGGTTCCACATCCGATGATGCGGGTTCTAAAGATTCCGGCGGTGAATCCAGCAGCGCGTCCTCAGATGTGGCAAACAAGGATAAGCCGCTGGTATGGTTCAACCGCCAGCCGTCCAACAGCTCCACGGGAGAGCTTGATATGGCTGCGTTAAGCTTCAATGACAATACATATTATGTAGGATTTGATGCGAACCAGGGTGCAGAGCTTCAGGGAACGATGATCAAGGAGTATATCGAAGCAAATATTGATACGCTTGACCGCAACGGCGACGGCGTGATCGGATATGTTCTTGCGATCGGCGATATCGGGCATAATGATTCGATCGCACGTACAAGAGGCGTTCGTAAGGCGCTTGGTACTGGTGTTGATAAAGATGGGGAGATCAACAGTGAACCAGTAGGAACAAACACGGACGGTTCCGCAAAGGCTGTTCAAGACGGGGAAATTGAAGTCGGCGGAAAGAAATATGTAGTGCGCGAGCTCGCTTCTCAGGAGATGAAGAACTCTGCAGGTGCAACATGGGATGCTGCAACGGCAGGAAATGCGATTGGAACATGGTCATCATCTTTTGGCGAGGAGATTGATGTGATCGCTTCTAATAATGATGGTATGGGTATGTCGATGTTCAACGCATGGTCAAAGGATCAGAAGGTTCCGACATTTGGTTATGACGCGAACTCTGACGCTGTAGCAGCGATCGCAGAGGGTTACGGCGGAACCATCAGCCAGCACGCAGACGTTCAGGCTTATCTGACACTCCGTGTTCTGAGAAATGCTTTAGACGGCGCAGACGTTGATACTGGTATCGGTACAGAAGACGATGCGGGCAATGTTCTGAGCGACGATGTGTATGTATACAGAGAGGAAGAGCGTTCTTATTATGCACTGAATGTGGCGGTAACTGCAGACAATTATGAGGATTTCACGGATTCTACCAAGGTATATGAGCCAGTATCATCACAGCTTGACGAAGGAGCACATGCTTCAAAGAAGGTGTGGCTGAACATCTACAATGCGTCAGATAATTTCCTGAGCTCAACCTATCAGCCGCTTCTGCAGAACTATGATAAGCTGCTGAACCTTGATGTTGATTACATCGGCGGCGACGGACAGACAGAGTCCAATATCACGAACCGTCTTGGAAATCCGGGAGAGTATGATGCATTTGCCATCAACATGGTTAAGACGGATAATGCAGCTTCCTATACCTCACTGCTTAGCCAATAAACTTTAAAAAATTTTCTTGGGGAATGGAGTATCAGGGAGAAGAAATTCTCCCTGATAATTTTTAGAAGCAAAAGACATGAATCTACAGATACAGGAGTAAAAAATAATGGCAGATAAGAAAGATAATATCGTCTTATCGATACGTGGCATGAGTAAGTCTTTCGGCAGAAACCGGGTGCTGGACCATATCAATCTGGATATAAAGCGCGGTACGGTAATGGGACTTATGGGCGAAAACGGCGCCGGCAAATCTACCATGATGAAGTGCCTTTTCGGAACGTATCAGAAAGACGAAGGCAGTATCTTCCTTGGCGACAGGGAAGTCAGCTTCTCAGGACCAAAGGATGCTCTTGAAAATGGTATTGCAATGGTTCATCAGGAGCTGAATCAGTGTCTGGACCGGAATGTGATCGATAACCTGTTCCTTGGACGTTATCCGCGCAATTCCGTTGGCATTATCGACGAGGGGAGAATGAAGAAAGAGGCGTCCGAGCTGTTCAGAAAGCTTGGAATGACGGTCAATCTCACGCAGCCTATGCGCAATATGTCCGTATCCCAGAGGCAGATGTGCGAGATCGCCAAGGCGATCTCCTACAATTCTGAAGTGATCGTTCTCGATGAGCCAACCTCTTCTCTGACGGTGCAGGAAGTGGATAAGCTGTTTGAGATGATGAGAATGCTGAAAGAACAGGGGATTGCCCTGATCTATATATCTCATAAGATGGATGAGATCTTCGAGATATGTGATGAGATCTCCGTGCTTCGAGATGGGAACCTGGTTATGACGAAGGCTTCCGAGGAGACGGATATGAACGAACTGATCGCGGCGATGGTAGGACGGTCCTTAGAGAACAGGTTCCCGCCGGTGGATAATGAGCCTGGGGATACGATCCTGTCCGTTTCGCACTTGTCTACAAAGTACGAACCATATCTGCAGGATATCTCTTTTGACGTGAGAGAAGGAGAGATCTTCGGATTATACGGACTGGTGGGCGCAGGACGTACGGAGCTTTTAGAGACCATCTTCGGTGTACGTACCAGGGCGGCAGGACATGTGTACTTTAACGGTCAGAGGATGGCGTTTAACAGCGCCAGGGAAGCGATGGATCATGGATTTGCCATGATCACGGAGGAGCGGAAGGCGAACGGGCTGTTCTTGAAGGGGGACCTTACTTTTAATACGACGATCGCGAATCTTGACCAGTACAAATCCGGGATCGCACTTTCGGATACGAAGATGGTGAAGGCGACGGCGGACGAGATCCGGATCATGCATACGAAGTGTATGGGGCCGGACGATATGATCTCAAGCCTTTCCGGCGGAAACCAACAGAAGGTTATCTTCGGAAAATGGCTGGAGAGGGAGCCGCAGATATTTATGATGGACGAGCCTACAAGAGGAATCGACGTAGGGGCAAAATACGAGATATATGAATTGATCATCAGCATGGCAAAGAAGGGGAAGACGATCATTGTTGTTTCTTCTGAAATGCCGGAGATCCTGGGGATCACAAACCGTATCGGCGTCATGTCAAACGGGCGGCTTTCCGGTATTGTGAACACGAAAGAGACAGACCAGGAAGAGCTGTTAAGGCTTAGTGCAAAGTATCTATGATGAGGGAGATGAAAGATATGGCGAATGAAAACAGTAAGATTCTTACGGCAGAGCAGGAGCAGAAGCTGCGTCAGCCGATCGAGGATTATGTAGGTAAGATTCAGGAGAAAATTGACGCTCTCCGGTTAGAAGGGACAGATAAGGTTATCTCCCTCCAGAACAGGATTGACGGAGTAAAAAGAGACAAATCGCTCACCAGAGAAGACAGAGAGTCAAGGATCGCGAAGGCGAAGAATGAACTTGAGAAGGCACAGGCGGTTGAGAATGGGAATAAGGCTGAGGTCTCCAAACTGATCGCAGAGGCAGAGAGCTATATCAAGGCACATTTTGACCAGGAGTACTATCAGCCGGTGAAAGCAAGCTGTGATCTGGAGCGTGCGGATGCGAAGGCGCAGTACCAGAAGAAGCTGTCAGAGCTTGCGAAAGAACATCAGGCGGCGCTTTCTAAGCTTTCCGATCAGCAGGAGATCAAGGAAGAGAAGTATGTGTACAAGAACCGGCAGTTTGACGCCAAGATGGCGCTGGAGAAGGAGCTTCAGCGGATCAAAGACCGCAGGCATGGGGCGTATAATTATAAATACCACCTGATCGACCTGCTGCGTATGTCAAAGTTCACTTTCGCTGAGACGAGAGCCCAGAAATGGGAGAACTACAAGTATACGTTTAACAAGAGGGCGTTCCTTTTGCAGAACGGTTTGTATATTGCGATCATATTGATCTTTATTGCGTTATGTATTATCACGCCGATCGTAAAGAATTCACCGCTGCTTACATATAACAATGTATTGAATATCCTGCAGCAGGCTTCGCCCCGTATGTTCCTTGCGCTTGGTGTTGCAGGGCTGATCCTTCTTACCGGTACGGACCTGTCCATCGGACGAATGGTAGGTATGGGTATGACGACTGCAACTATTATTATGCATCAGGGGATCAATACCGGCGCTGTATTTGGGCACATCTTTGATTTTACGACGATGCCGCTTATGGGAAGAGTCATCCTGTCATTGGTGGTATGTATTGTTTTATGTACATTCTTCACGACGATAGCAGGTTTCTTCACCGCAAAGTTCAAGATGCATCCATTTATATCGACCATGGCGAACATGCTGGTGATCTTCGGTATCGTTACCTATGCGACAAAGGGTGTATCTTTTGGCGCCATTGAGCCGGCGATCCCGAATATGGTGATCCCGAAGGTGAACGGCTTCCCGACCATTATTCTCTGGGCGGTTGCCGCAGTTGCGATCGTATGGTTTATCTGGAATAAGACAACCTTCGGAAAGAATCTGTATGCAGTGGGAGGCAACCCGGAGGCGGCTGCTGTTTCAGGTATCTCCGTATTTGGCGTGACTGTGGGAGCATTCGTTCTGGCAGGTATCCTGTATGGTTTCGGTTCCTGGCTGGAATGTGCAAGAATGGTAGGTTCTGGTTCCGCGGCTTACGGGCAGGGCTGGGAGATGGATGCGATCGCGGCATGCGTTGTAGGCGGCGTATCCTTTACCGGCGGTATCGGTAAGATTTCCGGTGTTGTAGTCGGCGTATTCATTTTTACCGCGCTGACCTATTCTCTGACAATTCTTGGTATTGATACGAACCTGCAGTTTGTATTCTCAGGAATCATTATTCTGGTGGCAGTAACACTTGACTGTCTGAAATATGTGCAGAAAAAATAAATAATATTGGTTTAAAAGAAATGAAAGTGGAAGAGTCAGACATTATTCTGGCTCTTTTTTCTGTTTTTTGATATAATAAAGCTATGAAGGTCGTAGGAACGTAGAGATATGAGGAAGAATACATGAATAAGTATACAGTACTGTTGGTGGATGATGAGGAAGAAGTGATCCGAGGCATTATGAAGAAACTTGAATGGGAGAAGTTGGGATTTTCTGTAGCAGGCTATGCCTGTAACGGCGTGAAGGCGCTTGAGATGGTAGAGGAAAATCAGCCGGATGTCGTTATGACAGATATCAAGATGCCGTATATGAATGGAATGGAGCTGTCTCATCATATCAAGACACAGTTTCCGGCAACGAAGATACTGATCTTCACAGGCTTTGACGAATTCGAGTATGCGAAGGAGGCAGTGCATCTGGAGGTGGAGGAGTACATCTTGAAACCGGTGAATTCCGCAGAACTTACGCAGGTGTTTACGCAGTTAAAGAGCAAGCTTGACCTGGAGATCAGTGAGAAGCGGAATGTGGAGACACTGGAGAAATATTATCTGGAATCTTTGCCGTTTCTGAGGGCGAATTTCTATTCGATGCTGATGGAAGGCAGGATCCGTGAAGAAGAGATATCCAGATATCTTGCGGAGTATCAGCTGTCATTTGCGGGACCGTATTATTGCTGTCTTGTGGTGCATACGTCGGTCAGCCATGTACCGGAGGGGATGAATCCCGTACTTTTGACGACCTCTGTCCGGAAGCAGGCAAAGGAGCGCTTAGGAGAGCGTTGGCAGGCGAAGGTCTTCCCCTATCTTGAGAATATTGTCCTGATCGCGCAGATGAGCTGTGAGAGTGAGATCACGGAATTAACGGACGATTGCGACAGGTTCTGCAAATATGTCAGCCATGTCATCGGCGCGGTAGTCACCGTGGGAGTAGGAGAGGTCTGCGGCAATGTCGCCGGGCTTGCCAAGTCATACGGCAGTGCAAGGACGGCGGTGTCCTACCGGGTGATCTACGGCGTCTCAAGAGCGATCAATATGAAGGAGAATGTGCCCCAGGAGACAGGTCCACAGGAGCAGACGGATGATACCAGGCTGTCTTACTTGTTCAAGATGATCCGTCTGGGTTCTGAGGAGGATATCACAGAGGCAGTGTCCGGGTATCTGCATCAGGCGGCATTTCAGGACAGGTCGCTTAAACAGTATCACGTGGATATCATGGAGCTGATCAGTGCGCTGTACCGGTTTACGGTGAATCAGGAGATCGCGGCGGAAGTATTTCCGGAGAATATGAAGGAGCTGTATGCCCGTCTTCTGGATATGGATGCAGAAGCGCTGCAGAGTTGGCTTACAGATATAAGCCTCTCCTTCCATAAAGAATTGTTAGACGCAAGGAATCAGTCTGCAAGATCGTTTATAACGAAGGCGAAGGATTATGTACAGAATAATTACACAGACGAGTCTCTCTCCTTAGACGGGATCTGTCAGGTTCTGGGGGTGTCCAATTCTTATTTTTCTACTGTTTTTAAGAAGAAGACAGGGAAATCATTTATCGGATATCTGACGGATTACCGGATGGATCAGGCGTCCCGTCTGCTGATCGAGACGAATGACAAGAGCTACATGATCGCAAAGCAGGTAGGGTATACGGATCCGAATTATTTCAGTTATGTATTCAAGAGGCGGTTCGGAGTCTCGCCGTCCCGATACAGGACGGAACACATAGAAGGTGATAGCAGCGGTGAAAGATAAATATTTGGTGCAGAAGTGCCTGGAGTATTTTAAGCAGATCAAGCCAAGGGGAATCCAATCGTCGATCATGCTTGTATTTTCAGCGATCTCCCTCGCGGCTATGATGATATTGGGAGTGACGTTATACTTCCGGGTCTCCGCGGCGTCCAGGCAAGATATCGTGTTGGGGATGGAAAAGCTGATGGGACAGACCGGAGAGAATATGGAAGATTATCTGATGAGTATGCGGCAGATCTCGGACGCAGTCTACTATAATGTGATCAAGGAGAATGATTTTTCCGACCAGGAGAATGATATCCAACAGGGGATGAAGCGGATCTATGAGGCGAATAAAGGCAATCTGCGGAGTATCGCTATCTATAATAATTATGGAAGCCTGATGGGGGCGGAGCCGGTGGTACTGCAGAAAGAAGATCCGGATGTTACCAGGCAGGACTGGTATAAGCAGGCGAGAGCGGAGAGGGAAAATATGCATTTTTCCACACCTCATATCCAGAATCTTTTTGACGATGTGTACCGGTATTACTGGGTGATCTCTCTAAGCCGGGGAGTGGAGCTGACAGACGGCGGCATTCCGCAGCCGGGGGTGCTGTTGGTAGATATGGATTATTCCAGCATCTCGCGGATGATGAACCAGATCAATGCTGAGAGTAACGGACAGTATTATTACTTATGCGACGGCAGCGGTGAGATCATCTATCATACCAGACAGGTGCAGATCAGTAACGGGATATGCAGTGAAAACAGCAAGAAGGCGGCGGCATGCAAGGATGGCGTCTATGATGAGAGCTTTCAGGGAGAGCGGCGTAAGGTGATCGTGAATACCATCAGCTATACCGGATGGAAACTGGTAGGAGTCATTCCCTATTCGGTATTCACCCACGGCATGTTCGATATCCGGTATTTTATCGTGCTGATGATCCTGCTGATGGCGATGATGCTTGGAGTGGTAAACCGGGTGGTGTCCGACAGGATATCCAGGCCGATCCTGAAGCTGAATGATTCGGTCCTGGAATATGAGGCGGGGAAGAAACCCAAGATCTATATCGGCGGCTCCATGGAAATCCGGCATCTTGGGGATTCCATACAGAGATCCTATGAGCAGATCGATCTGCTGATGCACAAGATCATCTTAGAGCAGACGGAGCGGAGAAAGAGTGAGCTGGACGTACTGCAGAGCCAGATCAATCCGCATTTCTTATATAATGCGCTGGACTCTATTACCTGGATGATCGAAGGGGAGCAGAATGACGACGCCGTATTCATGGTATCCCAGTTGGCGAAGCTTTTTCGGATCAGTCTTTCGAAAGGGCGCACGATCATCACGGTAAGCGACGAGCTTAAGCATGCGCAGAGCTATATGAATATCCAGAGGATCCGCTATAAGAATAGCTTTTCCTTTGTGATGGACGTAGACGCGGACGTCGGTTCTTACTGTACCGTGAAACTGATCTTACAGCCAATCCTTGAGAATGCCATCAATTATGGCGTCGGCGGCATGGATGAGGACGACGGAGGGGAGATCAGAGTGACCGGAAGGCTGCAGGACGGCACGGTCATTCTCGCGGTGGCAGATAATGGGCTGGGAATGCCAAAGGAGGAAGCGGCGTCGCTGCTGACCGATAATAACCGGCTGCATAAGCATGGTTCCGGTGTCGGGCTTATGAATATCAACAACCGGATAAAGCTTTTGTTCGGAACGGAATACGGGCTTTTGGTTGAGAGTGAACCAGATGAGGGGACGGTGGTATCTATATGCATTCCGGCGGTTCCTTTTACGGAGGAGAACAGAAAGAAGCTTGAAGAAGGACGTCCATTTGGAGACGGGGGATTGCCAAAGGAACAGATACAGTTAGGTAGAGAAGAACCAGGGGAGAAGAGATGAAAAGCAGTAAGAAGATGTTCGTTCTGACAGAAGCCGTTCTGGCTGTCATGGTAGCAATAACAGCGATCGGCATGCTCTGGGGACAGAATGAAGAAAAGAAGGGAAAAGTCTCTGTGATCGTAAATGATTCGGATGCCGACAGATGGGCGGCGTTCAAATACGGACTTCGGATGGCGGCGCAGGATGAAGAGATCGCACTGTTCATTGTCAATATGGGAGAAGGGCTGACGGCGGAAGAAGAGAAGGAAGCGATCGAGAATGAGATCGCCAATGGAGCGGATGCAGTTATTGTACAGCCGGTACCGGGTGAGGATACACAGGAGATGATAAGAAGACTGAAGAAAAAAGTACCTATTATACTGGTGGAGGATTCGGCGGGCGGCGGGACAAAGGAGGCAGATCTTCCCGTCGTGAAACTTGACGACCGGGCGGTAGGACAAGCGTTGGCAGAAGAGCTTTTGAAGGATTATAACGGAAAGGTACAGGGGAAGACATTGGGGCTTGTATCGGGATGCGGGACTTCGAAAGCGATACAGGAACGGAAGAAGGGGATCATCTCGGCCCTTGAGGGGATGGGAGTGAAGGTAGTCTGGGAGGTTACGGATTCTTCAAAGGGCGAGGAAGATGAGATCCTGGAGCGGAAATCAAAAGTAGATTTTGTGGCTGCGCTGGACAACCATAGCCTGGTACTTGCCGGAAGGGCGGCTGCGGCGAACAATCTGCACGGGGCGCTGGTGTATGGGGTCGGGAATTCGATGGAAGCAGTGTATTGCCTGGACACGGATTATGTACAGTGCCTGATCGCGCCGGATGATTTTGATATGGGGTATCAGAGCCTGTTGGGAGCGGCGAAGAGCTTCGGGCATATATTCCGGAGAGCAAAGAGCCGAACGGTAGGCTATACCGTCATGCGGAAAGAGAATCTGTTTTCAAAGGAGAATCAGGAAATACTTTTTGCAATGAGTCAATAGGGAGGTTGACTTAGTCAGAGTTATAGGAACAGCCATGTAAAATGGGAGTGGAATACTGTTATGGAAGTGAAGAAGATATTAGTGGCAGGACTTGCGGCGAGCCTTGGAATACAGCTTTTTGGAGCTTGCGCGAGGGAAGGATCCTATGAGGAGGAATCGGTATATGTGGGTGTTGCTTATTATGATCAGAGTGATACATTTATCAATGCGCTGATCGACTGTCTGAAAGAAGAGAGCCGGGAATATGAAGACAAAGGCTGTGAGGTGGCGATGCAGTTCCGCGGTGCGGGCGGTTCTCAGCGTACCCAGAATGACCAGGTGAAGGAGCTTATTGATGCAGGCTGTAACGTACTCTGCGTCAATCTGGTGGATCGGGCGGATCCTTCGGAGATCATTGATCTTGCCAGAGAGAACGACGTACCGGTGATCTTCTTTAACCGGGAGCCGGTTGCGGAGGATATGATGCAGTGGGACAGACTGTATTATGTGGGAGCGCTTGCCGGACAGTCCGGTACGATGCAGGGAGAGCTTGCAGTGGAGCTGATCCGGTCGGACGCAGGGATAGACCGCAATCGGGACGGCAAGATCCAGTATGTGGTGTTAGAAGGAGAGCCGGGACATCAGGATGCGATCATCCGCACGGAAAATGCGGTGGATACCCTGAAGCGTAACGGGATAGAGGTTGAAAAGCTGAGCTACGGGATCGCGAACTGGAACCGGGCGCAGGCGCAGAACCAGATGCTGCAGATGATCAGCCAGCATCAGAACCAGATCGAGCTTGTCCTGGCGAACAATGACGATATGGCGCTGGGCGCCATTGACGCTTATGAGAAGTTGAATTATACGGAGTCTGCCCTGCCGGTGTTCCTGGGGATCGACGGGACGGACGTGGGACTTGAAGCAGTGAGGGAGGAGAAGATGGCGGGAACCGTATATAACGACAAAGAAGGACAGGCAAAGGCGATGATGGAGCTTGCGGCCGCACTTGTGACCGGAGAGGGGATGGATAAGATAGAACTCGAGAAGGAACGTTATATTTTTCTGCCGTATTCCCAAATAACGCCGGATGTATTGGATTGACATGTCAGGATTTTACTGCTTGATATTTTGCGGTAGTTAGAGGATAATAGAAGTAAGAAACTTTGTAAAGCTTGGAGATAGGAGGATCAAATGGAACGCAGAGATAAGACGAATTACTATCTGGATCTTGCAGAGATGGTTTCTCAGAGATGTACCTGCTTAAGGCGTCATTACGGAGCGGTGATCGTGAAGAACGATGAGGTCATATCGACAGGTTATGTAGGGGCTCCCCGGGGCAGGAAGAACTGTACGGATCTTGGGGAGTGCGTACGCAGGAAGATGGGGGTGCCGAGAGGGGAACGCTATGAGTTATGCCGAAGCGTCCATGCCGAGGCGAACGCGATCATCAGCGCCTCCAGGGATAAGATGATCGGAAGTTCTATGTATCTGACGGGAATCGAGGTCGATACGGGGAATTATATTGAGAATGCGAACAGCTGCTCGATGTGTAAGCGGCTGATCATCAACGCAGGGATCAAGAAGGTGTATATCCGTGAGACGAAAGAGAGTTACCGCAAGATCCTGGTAGAGGATTGGGTGGAAAATGACGAGTCTATCGAGGGGATATTCGGGTATTAGAGAGTAAGGAGAACAAGAGATGATGAATGAGATCTTAGGGATTGTGGGAGTCTTTCTCCCCATTGGCATAGTAATATTGATCGTTATACTTATCCTTGCAACCGGATATGTGAAGGCGTCGCCGGATACCGCGTACATAATTTCCGGCATGAGGAAGCAGCCGAAGGTCCTGATCGGGAAGGCGGGCATTAAGATCCCGTTTCTGGAGAAGAAGGATGAACTGAATCTGCAGCTGATCCCGATCGACGTTAAGACGTCCAGTGCGGTGCCGACGGCGGACTATATCAATATCCGCGTGGATGCCGCGGTCAATGTCAAGATCAGCGACAACCCGGAGCGTCTGGCGCTTGCGGCGCAGAACTTCCTGAACCGGCAGACGGATTATATCGCCCAGGTATCACGAGAGGTGCTGGAAGGTAACATGCGTGAGATCGTCGGCAAGATGAATCTGGAAGAGATGGTATCTGACCGTCAGAAGTTCGCCAATCTGGTGAAGGAGAATGCGGAACCGGATCTTGCGGCGATGGGGCTTGATATCGTCAGCTTCAATGTACAGAACTTTGAGGACGGGAACGGTGTGATCGAGAACCTTGGTGTGGATAACATCGTGAAGATACAGAAGAACGCGGCGATTTCCAGGGCGGAGAGTGAAAAGGAGATCGCGCGGGCACAGGCGATGGCGAGGAAAGAAGCGAATGACGCACAGGTAAGCTCCGATCTTGAGATCGCCAACGCAAAAGCACGGGCGCAGAAGGAGAAGGCGGTAGTCCAGGCGGAGGCGAACAGGGAGTCTAAGGAGGCCGAGATCAGTGCGGCGACCCTGATCGCACAGAAGGAGAATGACCTGGAGATCCGCAAGGCAGAGCTTCAGAAGGACGCGGATACCAAGAAGGCGATCGCGGACGCGGCATACCAGATTCAGCAGGAGACAGAGAGGAAGACGGTTGAGGTAGCGACGGCGGATGCGAACCTGGCGCGCCAGGAAAAAGCGATCGCACTGCAGGAGAAGGAAGTGGAGCTGACGGAGCGCACTTTGGAGGCTGAGATCAAGAAGCAGGCAGACGCAGACAAGTACGCGAAGCAGCAGGCGTCGGACGCCAGATTATACGAGATGCAGAGGAATTCCGAGGCGCAGCTCTTCGAGCGTCAGAAGAACGCGGAGGCCGAGAAGTTCGAGCGTGAGAAGGAAGCCGAGGCTATGCGCGCGACAGCGGAGGCCAGGAAGTATGCTATGGAGCAGGAAGCCGAGGGTATCCGAAGCAAGGGGCTTGCCGAGGCCGACGCGATCAAGGCGAAAGCCCTTGCCGAGGCGGAAGGTATCGAGAAGAAGGCGGAAGCGATGAAGATGATGGGCGAGGCTGCGATCCTTGAGATGTATTTCAAGGCGATGCCGGAGATCGCAAGGAATATCGCGGAACCGCTTGCCAAGGTGGATAAGATCACCATGTACGGAGACGGTAATACGTCGAAGCTAGTGAAGGATATCGTGGGTACATTTACACAGGTATCGGACGGATTAAAGGAATCAACAGGGGTTGATGTCCAGGCAGTTTTATCCGGATTCTTAGGAGGGAAGATCGCAAGGAAAGGGACGGACGAAGGAGATGCCGCCGGACAGTTAGAATTAGGAAAGAAAGCTGAGGGCGAAGCTTAATATGAAGGCATTAAAAGAATTTGTCCATATGATCGTGATACCGGTCGCGATTGCTTTATTCTGCAGTAAAGTGCTGATCGTCAATGCGAATATCCCGTCCGGATCTATGGAGGATACCATTCACCCGGGAGACCGGGTAATAGGATCCCGGCTGGCATATCTAAGCCAGGGACCCGAGCGGGGAGACATCATTATCTTCCGGTATCCGGATGATGAGTCGCAGGTTTTCATTAAGCGGGTTATCGGGCTGCCGCAAGAAGAGGTCCTGATCGTGGACGGTCAGGTCTATATAGACGGTGCGCAGAAGCCTCTTAAAGAACTCTACCTGAAAGAAATTCCCCAGGGCAGTTTCGGACCCTATGAGGTTCCGGAGGATTCTTATTTTGTGATGGGGGATAACCGGAATAATTCACATGATTCCAGATTCTGGGAGAATCATTTTGTGACCAGGGACGAGGTCATGGCAAAAGCGGTGTTCCAGTATTATCCGCGGATCGGGCTGGTAGACTGAAAGGAAGAATAAGATGAAATATATTCGGAGGATCTTCTGCGGGGTAATTATTTTTCTTACGGCGAATATGCCATTGTTGAAGTATGTATTGTCATCGGGGGATATCGTATTTCCAAAGTATGGGAGCATTATTATTATGCTCCTTTTGGTTTTGGGATTCATAGCGGTCAATATCATTCCGGCGCTCCCGCATCGGAGGATTCCGGGAAGGAGGCTTAGGATCTGTGCGGACGGATGTGAGCTTCTGGTTTATTTCCTGATATCGGCGGCGGCATCGGCGCTATGCCTGCTGGCTGTGCTGCCGGTGGTGTTTTCAGAAAATAAGTTGGTATGGATCGGAGACCTTGTCTGTGTGATCCTCGCAGAGGCAGCGGTGTTCTGGAACGGGATCATCCGTGTATATATGACGTCTACACAGATCGGGATCAAATGGCGTACGATAGGCGTGGTGTGCGGCTGGATACCGGTTGTGCATCTGGCGGTGTTGGTGAAGATCATCCGGATGGCGTCAGATGAGTGGAAATTTGAGAGCGGGAAGATCATGCAGGCGCAGGAGAGGAAAGACGAATGGCTGTGCCGGACCAGATACCCGATCTTGATGGTGCACGGAGTGTTCTTCCGTGATTTTAAGTATTTTAATTATTGGGGGAGGATTCCCAAAGAGCTTGAGAAGCATGGGGCAGAGATCTTCTATGGGAATCATCAGTCGGCGGCGTCCGTTAAAGACAGCGGCGCAGAACTCGCCTGCCGTATCAGGGAGATTGTTGCGGCGTCCGGGTGTGAGAAGGTGAATATCATCGCACATTCAAAGGGCGGGTTAGATTCCAGGTATGCGATCAGCTGCCTTGGGATGGATGAATATGTCGCGTCTCTTACCACTGTCAATACGCCGCACAGAGGCTGTATCTTTGCAGATTATCTTCTGGATAAGATCCCGGGAGCGGTGAAGGATAAGGTGGCGGAGAGTTATAATTCTGCGCTGAAGGTACTGGGAGATAAGAATCCTGATTTTATAGCGGCTGTGACGGATCTTACGGCTTCTGTCTGCAGAGAATTTAACCAGAAAACGCCGGACAGGCACGGAGTCTATTATCAGAGTGTGGGATCAAAGCTGAATGTGGCGTCGGGAGGCCGTTTTCCGCTGAATTTCTCACATCAGCTGGTGAAGTATTTTGACGGGCAAAATGACGGACTGGTGGCAGAGAATTCCTTTCCATGGGGAGATGATTATACATTTCTTACGACCAGTGGAAAGCGGGGGATATCCCATGGTGATATGATAGATCTGAACCGGGAGAATATCAGGGATTTTGATGTGAGAGAATTCTATGTGGAGTTAGTGAATGGTATAAAGAAGAGAGGGCTTTGATCCCCCTCTCCATAGCGGTTTACTTCGTATTTTGTTTCAATTTTTTAACGGCATCGTCAAAATCTCCTTTTACAAGCTCATATTTGGAGGGATCGCGCAGTATTGCCGACGGATGATAGGTTGCGGTCAGTGAACAGTCTTTCCGGTATGTCCAGGCGCCATGCTGCCTGGTTATCTTGAAATCCGGCGAGATAATGCGCTGTGCGGCAACACGCCCGAGACATACGATGATCCTGGGCTTTAGGAGAAAGGTCTCATATTTTAAATATGGAAAACATGCCTTCTTTTCCTCTTCTTTTGGATCGCGGTTGCTAGGGGGATGGCATTTTACAATATTGGTAATATAGATCTCTTCTCTAGTCAGCCCGCAGTCCTGAAGAAGTTTGTCTAAGATCTCTCCGGAACGTCCGACAAAGGGGAGTCCCTGTTGGTCTTCCTGGTTTCCCGGCGCTTCGGCGATCAGCATAAGTCCTGCCTGATGATCGCCTCTGCCCATGACAGGGAGGTGCCTGGTCTGGCTTAACGGACAGAGGGTACAGGCGGAGACATGTTGTTTGATATCATTCCATGTATATTGCATAAAGTCTCCTTTGGAATTGCGTGTATATATGGTGTCTTGCCGGCTGTTAGGTTCTGACGCTATTATATACACTGGGTTCAGAAAAAGCAAGCGAATGACGAAAGGAAGGAAAAGTGATGGGAGAATTATATGAAAGATTCGAATTCCGGAATATCTGCCCTGAAGAGGGCGGACAGGCTGCCGAGATTGAACGGATCTGCTTTCCACCTAATGAGGCGTGTTCCAGGGAGATGATGCTTGAACGTGTCGATAAGGCGCCGGAGTTATTTCTGGTGGCGATTGACAGAAGCACGGGCAGAATAGCCGGGTTCTTAAACGGACTTTCTACGAAGGAGGATTCATTCCGAGATGCGTTTTTTACGGATGCGAAGCTTCATGATCCGGCGGGGAAGAACGTGATGCTCCTGGGGTTAGACGTACTTCCGGAATATCGCATGCAGGGGCTTGCAAGCGAGCTTATGAAGATCTATCTTAGAAGAGAGCGCGGGAAGGGCAGGCACAAGGTATTGCTGACATGTCATGACTCCAAGGTGGATATGTATAAGAAGATGGGGTTTCAGGATGTGGGGATCGCGGATTCTGCATGGGGCGGCAGTCAATGGCGTGAGATGAGTTGTATGCTCGGGGCAAGGAGTGAGTGAGATGACAATCCTATAAAGTGTCGGAATATGGATGCCTTGTCAGTTTGCCGCGGGTCTTTGGTTGTAGGGGGTTAAGTTCTCACTTTTTTTGCCGATATTACAAATAGTAAATACAATATAGAGTACATATAAATGTTGTGATGATGGATGGTAATGATCAAGGGGGCGTATCTTATGAATTTCTTTACCGTACAGTCAATAGGTGCATATACACGGAATCTGGAGATGCAGTTGAAATGGCAGCAGAAGAAGGATAACAATGACTTCTCGGCAGATGGGAGCACGAAACTGAACGATCCCATCGCGAGACAGGCGGAGGAGATCAGGCAGGCTCAGGCAGACGGTTCGGCAAAGCTTGGGGCGCAGATCAGGTCGAAGCTTGCGAACGGACAGAAGCTTACCATGGAAGAGATGGAGTATCTCGAGAAGAATGATCCGCAGACCTATCAGAAGGTGAAGGCGATCGAGGCTGAGCAGAAGAGCTATGAGAAGGAGCTTAAGAGGTGTAAGACCAAGGAAGAGGTACAGCGGGTGCGGATGAATCATACCGCCGCTTCTCTGAGTGCAGTGAATAATATCAAGAATAATCCGGCGATACCCGAAGAGAAGAAGCTTGAGCTGATCTGGCAGGAGCATATGAAGAATATGGCGTTTGAGGAGACCACGAGAGAGTTCGTGGAGAGCGGCAGATATGCGAAGCTTCCGACAGAGGCAGAGAAGGCGGAGGCAGAGAAAGAGCTTAAGGAAGCGAAAGAGGCGGAGCTTGGAATTGAAGACCCGGCAGAGGATGACGAAGCGAAGGAGCCGACAGAGGATGAGGTTCAGGCGGATCAGGTGAATGATGAGATCCTGAACGATCAGGTAAGCCGGTTGAAGGAAGATGCTTTGACGGGAAGGATGGATCGTGTGAGGGAAGATGCTTTGGCTGGCAAGGCAGACTGTGTGAAGAGCAGTGTTCTGGCTGACAAGGCGAAAGCGGCGGCGATCCATGAAGCGCAGAGAAAGAGCCGGGAGGTTCTGGATGGACACAGATTGACCCGCATGGAAGCAGAGACGACACCGGAGGCGCTGAAGGTGAAGCGCGCCAGAGCGCAGGCGGCGTATAATGAGAATAGAAACGATATGGCGCCGAAACAGTTATACGATATTAAAGTTAAGTAAGGATTACAATCTCAAGTCCTCCTACTCATTTAAAATCTCACTTTCATTGCAGTTGACTGCATGAAAGTGAGATTTTTGAACGCAAGATTTAGAATTTAAGTCTATGAATCACATATCGCCGCAATATGCCGTGCCACATACACTCCGCTTGCCGAAGCATGAGAGAGTGAATGGGTGACGCCGCTTCCGTCTCCGATGATATAGAGCCCTTTATATCTGCTTTCCAGATTTTCATTAAGCTCCACTTCCATATTATAGAACTTCACTTCCACGCCATAGAGGAGAGTGTCGTCATTAGCGGTTCCCGGCGCGATCTTGTCCAGGGCATAGATCATCTCCATGATGCCGTCCAGGATCCTCTTGGGAAGTACAAGACTCAGATCGCCGGGGGTAGCGGCAAGTGTAGGGGTTACCAGGCCTTCTCGGATCCGGTTGGAGGTACTTCGTCTTCCTCTCACCAGATCGCCGAATCGCTGTACGATCACGCCTCCGCCGAGCATATTCGAAAGCCTGGCGATACTTTCGCCATATCCGTTGCTGTCCTTGAAGGGTTCGGAGAAATGCTTTGCAACCAACAATGCGAAATTCGTATTCTCTGTCTGGTGTTCGGTATCCTCATAGCTGTGTCCGTTTACGGTGACGATACCGTTGGTGTTCTCGTTTACCACGATGCCGTATGGATTCATACAGAAGGTGCGTACATTGTCCTCAAATTTCTCCGTCCGGTAGACGATCTTGCTTTCATAGAGTTCGTCGGTCAGGTGTGAGAAGATGACCGCGGGAAGCTCCACACGGACTCCGATATCCACACGGTTTGATCTGGTGGGTATATCAAGCTCATGGCAGATCTTCTCCATCCATTTACTCCCGCTCCTTCCCACAGAGACAATGCATTTCTCACAGTCAGCCGAGTGTTCGCCGTAGTGGGCCCGATAGCCGTTATCTGTACATTCCAGGCTGTCGATCGGAGTGTTAAAGTAGAAATCCACTTTGTCCTTCAGTTCTTCATACAATTGTTCCAGAACCACATAATTAATATCCGTCCCAAGGTGGCGTACAGAAGCATCCAAAAGCTTCAGCTTGTTCTGGAGACAAACCTTCTTGAACTGGGTGCCTGCCGTAGAATACATACGGGTCTTTTCCCCGCCGTGGGAAGTGTTGATATCATCGACATACCGCATCAGGTCGAGAGCCTGCTCCTTGCCGATGTATTCATAGAGAGTGCCGCCGAAGTCGTTGGTGATATTGTATTTCCCGTCTGAAAATGCACCTGCGCCGCCAAAACCATTCATGATCGCGCAGGTCTTACACTTGATGCAGGACTTTACCTTCTTGCCGTCGATTGGGCAGTGCCGGTCCTTTAGCGGAACACCCGCCTCGAAAACGGCGATCTTAAGCCGATTGTCCTGCCGTACCAGTTCGTAGGCTGAGAAGATCCCGCCGGGACCTGCGCCTACGATGATCACATCATAATTCATAATATTACTCCTTCCGATCTTTTAACATGTTGCTATATTTCCGGATAACCATTGTTGTATAACATTTATTCCAACATCTAAAATATCCGATTCCTTCGTTGTAAATTTTATTATAAATAATCAGACGAAGAATGACAAGGTAAAATGAGTTTAAATATAGTCTTTTCGTTTCAGTGGACTTGTTTCTCTTCATTGATTGACATTCTTCGAATTTTTCTATAATGCAAGAACAGTGTCCCAGTGAGCAGCAGGCATAATCCTTCTGCCAGTGTGGCAGCCCACCAGATACCATTTCCGCCAAAGAGAGCCGTAAGCAGTAAAAGGCTCAGGGCAACGAAGAGGAATCCTCTTCCAAGGGAAATTGCCATGGCAGACTTTGGGTACTCAACCGCAGTAAAGAAACCTCCGATGATAATATTGAACCCGCAGAGCAAAAAGGAGTAAGAAAATGTATAAAAGATACTTACGGAAGCCTGGCGAAGCTCCTGCATTCCGGGAGAAATAAACAGACCGACCAAAGGAACTGCTATACCCCGGGATATGACAAAGGCGGCGACAGAGAAAACGGCGCCGAATGTCAGAGCATATTTCAACAGCCGATGATATTTGTCCGGAATTCCTTTCCCGTAATAGTAGCTGACCAGCGGCTGGATCCCTTGTGCGATGCCTGCCATGGACATTACGATGATGGTACTGACATAGGTGACGATGGTGTAGCTGACGATAAATACTTCGTCAAGATATGCCAGGATCGTGTAGTTGAACAGGAAGATCACGATCCCGGCAGAGAATTCCGTAATGCCGGAGGATAAGCCGATCTTCACCGTCCGCCAGGCAAGCGACAGGGACGGAGTGAACCGCACCAGCTTCATATGCGTCCGCTTGCTGCCAAAATGTGTCAGGTACAGAAGGACTACGATCAGCTGTGATAAACCGGTTGCGAATGCGGCGCCCCAGATTCCCTTATGGAATACCATGACGAACAGATAGTCAAGGATGCAGTTTAATACTGCCCCGGCTGTGACGATCATGGTAGCCGTCATAGGATAGCCGTCGGTTTTGATCAGTACTTCCAGTGAATAGGAACAGATGAAGAAGGCACTGAAACAGGCGATGGTAGTAATGTATGTCCGGACATATTCAAGGGTGCGCTCGGTGGCGCCCAGGAACAGGGCGATCGCTTCGGATTTCCAGAGTACAAGGATGGTGATCAGTGCAGATACCAGGATCACGGTCAGGATATTCTGGGTAAATACTTCGTTTGCCTTGTCATCTTCCTTCTGTCCCAGCAGGATGGCGATGATCGTGGATGAGCCTACGGCGAACATCAGGGCGACAGAGAATAGAAGGGTGACGAAGGGCATGGCGATATTGACGCCGGACAGCGCAAGTTCCGATACGCCTCTTGCTACAAATAAACCGTCGATCATGGTATAGAGGGCGTAGACCCACTGTGCGATCAGTGACGGAATGATAAATCGAAAAAAGTCATTTTTCAATGATCTGCCTTCTAGTTTCATAGATAGAACCTCCTTACACATATTCTAAACCTTAGTATTATACTAAGGTCAAGCAAGTTTTTAAAGAAGATCATTTTTAAATTGTTTTTGCTGGTATTTGCATTTATAATAAGAATAAAAATTCAGTCTGAGGAGAAGAGGATGTTTATATTTTTTATATTTTTGTGGGTGTACCTGGGAATGTTGCTGGGTGGTATCGTATTGATCAGGCGGGGGAAAAGGATTCCGGGAAAGATTATCTTAACGGCATGTCTGTTATTATTGACAGCGCCGCTGGCATTCCTTGGTATAGGGGTCGCATCATTGATGATCCAGATGTTACTGGGAGTGGCGCCGGATCGGTATGCCGCGATCCTTACCTGTATTGCGGCACTGCTCATCGCCGTATTCCTGTGCCTTCTGTGGGGCGTTCTTAAGAAAAAGAAGGTTTACCTTCCGATCTGTGTGATGAGTGTGATCTTGATGCTTGCTTTGGGCGGAAATGCAGCTTACGATATGTATCAGAAAAGTATCCCCAAGATCAGCGAGAAGGATGATCTGTTGTATACTTATGCGCCTTATGCCGAAGGCAGTAAGGTCTATATCCCCGATGAGAAGCCGGACATCAGATTCACGGAGGATATTCCGAAGATGGACGGCGCGACGGCGTTGTATCCCATCTACTCGTCCTTTGCAAGGATGGTTTATCCGAGGGAAATCCTGGAGGGAGAAGGGAATGAGTTCGAGATCTACAACGGCGAATATCTGCGGTGTACCAGAACGCCGCAGGCTTATGAGAATCTTGCCGAAGGAGAGGTGGATGTAATATTTGCAGCAGCTCCATCAGAGGAACAGACGGCATATGCGAAGGAGCTTGGAGTGGAATTCGAGTTTACTCCTATCGGTAAAGAGGCGTTTGTATTTTTCGTAAATGCGAAGAATCCTATAGAAGATATTACGGTGGAGCAGATCCGGAAGATCTATGCCGGAGAGATCACTCGTTGGGAGGAGCTTGGAGTAAAAGGCATGGGGAAGATCAGGGCATTTCAGAGGAGCGAGGGCAGCGGCAGCCAGAGTACATTAGAGAAGCTGATGGAAGGGAAAGAACTGATGGAAGCGCCGAAGGAAGACGTAGTTGATATGATGGCGGGGATCATAGATCGGACGGCGGATTACAAGAATTATAAGGATGCGCTTGGTTTTTCATTTCGGTTTTATTCTATGGAGATGATCCGCAATGAGCAGATCAAGCTGCTCCGGGTAGAAGGAGTTTATCCGAAGGAAGATGCGATCGAGGATGGGACGTATCCCCTGGCGTCAGAATTTTACGCAGTTACCAGAACCGATGCCAGTGAGAATACAAGAAAACTGGTAGAATGGATACAGGGAGAGCAGGGGCAGGATATTGTGAAGAAGACGGGATATACGCCGATCGAGGCAGGATCATGAAGAAGTATTTTAAAATAGGCGAGATATCGAAAATGTACCATATCGGAACGGATTCTCTGCGGTATTATGAGAAGATCGGTATCCTTAAGCCCAAGCGTGGGGAGAACCAGTACCGCCTCTACCGGACGGAGGATATCTGGCGGCTGAACGTGATACGGGAGCTGCGGGAACTGGGATTTACCATGGAGCAGATCGGGGGATACCTTCGGGATCATACGGCGGATAAGGCAAGAGAACTTCTGGAAGATGAACTGCGCATGATCGAAGAGAGGTAGAAGCAGTTAGGGGCGCTTAAGAAAAACGTGGAAGAGCGTGTCCGCGTTCTGGCAGAGTGCAAGGCTAAGGAGACGGGAAAGGTTAAGCTGTGTAAGCTGCCGGACCGGCGGTGCCACTATATCGGCGAGGGGTATCAGAAGGACGAAGAGATGGATGTACTGATCAAGCGGCTTCTGAACAGGAATGTGGAGACACTGTATATCATAGGGAGTAACCGCATCGGTTCTGTTATTTTGGCGGAGGATGCCAGAAACGGGCGGTGCAGGGAGTATTCAGGGGTGTTCATGATCGATGAAGAAGGAGATACGGTCATTCCCGGCGGGGATTATCTGTCGCTTGTCTATCGGGGAAACTGCGGACAAAATTATGATCTGCTCCCGGAACTTCTAAGATATGCGAAGGAGAATGGCTATCGGATGGCGAGTGATGTGTATGAGATTCTGTGGGTGGATATCCACGTATCGGAGAAAGAGGAGGAACATATCACAGAGCTGCAGTTCCGGGTGGAGAAAATGATTGAGAAATGCGATAAGTAATGATTGAAAAATCCTATACAGAATGCTAGAATGAACGAAAGATAATTATACTGGCGCGTTGGCTGCGAAGTGTGATCGTATCAAAAGATATGGAGAGGTACAGTGATGTTAAAGGGGATAAACGGGAAGAAGAAGGAAGAGATGATCCAGACGGCGTTCATCGTCGCGGGCTGTCTGATCTATGCAATAGGCTTGAATATGCTGATCACGCCTCTTGCGCTGTATAATGGCGGATTTATGGGAATCGCGCAGTTGATCCGTACATTCCTGGTCAGTGTGCTGCATATTAAGATGCCGCCGGGGATGGATATAGCGGGAGCGATCTATTATATCATGAATATCCCGTTGTTTTATATGGGGTGGCGGATCATGGGAAAGGAATTTTTCCTGCGGTCATTGTTCGGTACGACCGTGATCAGTATCTTCCTGCTGCTGGTTCCGGTGCCGGGGACGCCGATCATCGAGGATTATCTGACGGCGTGTATCATAGGCGGTATTATCGCGGGATTCGGAAGCGGCCTGATCCTGAGAGGCAGAGGGTCGGCGGGAGGCCCGGATATCATAGGAGTGTGCTGCCTTAAGAAGCGGATCAACTTAAGTGTGGGGCAGGTCAACATCCTGTTGAATATGGTGGTGTATGGGATCTGTCTGTTTATGTTCAATATTGAGATCGTGGTGTATTCCCTGATCTACGCCACCGTGTTTTCCCTGACGGTGGATAAGGTGCATATCCAGAATATCAATACGAGTGTGATGATCTTCACCAAGAAGCTTGGGATATCCAAAGCGATCATGGAACAGACCGGACGCGGGGTGACGACTTGGGACGGGGAGGGAGCGTACACGCATATGCGCGCCTATATCCTGTTCGTTATGATCTCAAAGTATGAGGTGAACCAGATCAAGCAGATCGTGCACAGCATCGATCCCAATGCATTTATGATATTGACGGAAGGATCTACGGTGATCGGGAATTTTGAGAAGCGGTTATAAATGCCGCTGTCTTTTATCTGGTCAGAGAATTTTATGATCTACAGCTATGAAAAAGGGACTGATGATCGGTATGGATCAACAGTCCCTTTCGTGTTAAAGTTTATATTTCGTATAATCGTCCGTGAAGCACTGCACTTCTTTCTCAAGTGAGGCAAGGGCAGATTCAGACAGCCCGTCGATCAGCGCATACATATCGGCTTTTACCTTTGCAGGATTGCAGGGTACCTCCAGCGCGAAGTCGCTGTATGCCCGTATCTTGTTGAAATACATACATGTATCTGGTTCTTCCTGTCCGTTTCGGCACATGTGATACATCATGACACAGTCTGTGGCGTCTGTCTCCGTACATTCTTTGCAGATCCACTTGCCAAGATAATAATAAGTACTGTCGATCCGGTAGAGGAATCCGGGATATTTTAACAGTTGTTCTGTCAACATAGAATATACCTCCTGGAATCTTTCTTTTATACATTTTATGCCTGTCTATACTTAACCATAGCAAAAACGGAATGGAAAAGCAAGTGTTTTATTCCCGTGAGGCAATATGCTCCAGGCAGCCATATTTGCTCAGGCGATTTCTGTCCTTCTCAAGATCAGGTAGCAGATACAAGCCGTGATCACGATAGCCACGGTGAATGTCAGCATACCCAGGAAGGGATTGCCGCTTGAGATTCCCATGATACCTAAGAACATGTCTGATACCCGGTTGGCCGCTCGCGGATAGAAGAGCGAGGAGGTAAAAAGCATGGGAAAGATCCCGAATCCCAGTATCGGAAGCGCGATACAATAAGAGGTTCGGTATTTTTTCGGCATCCTGCAGTATATTCCGGCGATCAATGTCCCGATGATGAATAAGAATGAATTTGCAAGGAATTCAACTAAGAAACTGGTCGCGGCTATCATGGCGGCAGAGTGTGTTTCAAAGAACTCCGGATAGATCATCTGTAAGACCATGAGATGATCAAAATTATTGGTAAAGCCAGGATCGTTTGCAGGAATTAACCCCGGCAGACGATTTATGGCGGAGAGAACCTGATCGATCAAAGTGCACAGAATGCCTGTGATCACGGTCACACACAGAAGGCTTTTGAAGAAATCTTTCCTGGAGACGCTGTTCATGACAGCCATCTGGCAGTGCTCCTTGTAGATACCGATCCCTACGATAAAGCAGAAAATTGCGTTTGCGAATCCATTGCCATTCAAATTAATATTTACGTTATCATGTGAAAGGGTGATGCTGATAAAGGTGAAGGTTAGTATAAGCAAGATCAGAGCGTAGATCGATAAGCCGATCAGCAGATCCTTTAGTTGGAATTTTAATATATTTTTCATATTGGCACCTCTTTTTTAGTTTTTTAATGTTTCTTGCGTATCCGTAAGCCGGATGAATAATTTTTGCAGATCCAATCTGGAGACTTCAAGGCATGACGGAAGCTTGGCATCCGGAACACCCATGAGACAGGCGCTCTTAAGCCCGCCCAGTGATTCCGTGCCGATCACCGTCTTTGACTGTATATAGGCGTCCACTTGCATTGCCGGACCGCTGACGCAGTAACCGCTTCCAAGCAGTTCTTCCAGAGATTCATTACGAATGATCTCCCCGTTTCGGATCACAATGACCTGCTCTATGATATTCGCGGCTTCTTCGATCAGATGTGTAGAAATGACGGCGGTGAACGGGTTCTCGGCATACTTTTCGATCAGGACCTTGTAGAAAAGTTCCCTGTGATAGGCATCCAGTCCAAGTACAGGCTCGTCGAGGAACACGAAGGGCACATTGACGGACAACGCTACGATGTTCTTAAAAATAGACTGGTATCCGGTCGACAGGCTCTTGATCTTCTTCTTTATCGGTAGCTCAAAACGTTTGCTTAATTGCCGGGCATAATCCATGTCGAAATCAGGGTAGAATGTCTGGCTCCATTTGAACGCGTCCTTTACCCGCATAGACTCCGGATACAGATTATGTTCGTTGATGAGAAAGCATCTGGAGAGGGCCAAGGTGTTCTCGGTAAGCGGCGTTCCGTCCAGAGTGACGGTTCCGCTGTCCGGAAACAGGCGGTTGTTAATGATATTCAGAAGGGTGGATTTGCCCGCCCCGTTCCTGCCGAGAAGCCCGTAGATAGTGTTCTCTTCAAAGTGCAGGTTCACGCGGGACAGCGCTTTCGTGTCCTTAAATGTCTTGGATAGGTCTGTTATTTCGATTCTGCTCATTGTGTAAATCCCCTTTCTATCATCGCGATGATCTCGTCGCTTGTGATGTTCAGTCTCTTTGCTTCGTCCACCAGCCTGCTGATATAGTTGTCATAGAACTGGTTCTGTCTCTTCTTCTTAAGTTTCGCTACGGCTCCCTTTGTTACGAACATGCCGACCCCCCTCTTCTTGAATACGATCGCTTCATCCACCAGAAGATTGATCCCCTTAAGCGCCGTGGCGGGATTGATCTTATAATTCACAGAGAATTCCGTGATGGAAGGGATCTGGCTCTCTTCCGGAAATGCGCCTGTTAAGATCCCGTCTTCGATGCCCTCGGCAATCTGGATGAAGATAGGCTTTTCCTGATCAAGGTCAAGTTTCATAAAGCTCCTCCTTGTCTTGGTTGATTGCTTGTGTGGTTAGTTAGTTGAGTGATTAACCATGTAAGTATTAAAGCACAGATCATCTGTGCTGTCAAGAGAGAAAATGGAAATCTTAAATGATCAGACGCCTCCAAAGAAGATGCATGAGCCCGGAGCCGGTTATAATGGATGTGATATAGAGCAGAATCCCGGCGCCGTTTCCAAGAAGGCGGGCGATATCGCAAAAGACGATCTGACCCATGGGATAGTAGGGACTGATGTAGAACATGTTGATCCTACCGTAAGGATAGAACAGGAGATTGAACAGTGTCGCAGTCAGGCAGCAGGCAAGAAAGAGGCAGACACATTTCCTCCATCCTGTCCATGAGTGATCGCACTCTTTGCTGAGCCCTGCGCGGATCCCTATGAGGATCAGAAGAATATGCCATGCAAAGGAATGGATGGTCAGCGGGAAATAGCCATAATACATACCGGTGGTATCCAGGAATGTGAAGATGCCGCCGAGAAGACCGAAATCCATGAGAAAAGCAAGCAGGATGCCGCGTATTCTTGCAGAAGTGCACCATGGAAGAACCAGGCAGACGTACATGGGGATGCTGCATAGCTGGAAGGGGAAATACCACCAGTTGTAGGTTCCGTCATGGACCAGATAAGTAAGGCAGAATTGTTTCCATATTTCGCTTATAAACATCAGGAAACCACAGTAAAAAAAGAAATTTTTATATTTCATGCTATGTTTTTTCATCTCTGTTCTTTCTCAAAAGCTCCTCAATGCGATCCAATGTTGATCACGCAATGATGTACTGGACTAGGTTAACTTTGGCATATTCAAGAATAATTATGTCTTGGATATATATTTATTATACACTTAAATGGATAAATATGCTATAATGACAAAATGTGCGTTGACGGCTCTACAGGTTTTACATTATAAGGCGTATACAGTGATCATCAAGCCGTAACGGACATAGTAACAAAGTGACGAGGAGATAAAAAGGGTTATGAAAACAAAGAATGCGATCTTATTGATATTGACAGCGTTCATCTGGGGAACTGCCTTCGTTGCCCAGAGCGTGGGTATGGATTATCTTGGGCCGTTTACATTCAACGGTGTCAGGAGCCTGATCGGAGGCGCGGCGCTGCTTCCTTGTATCTGGTTTCTGGGGGTGCTGAACGGAAAGGATACGGCAGGGAAAGATGCGGACGGGAAGCCGGATGAGAAGGCTTCTGTACCGTCAGGCAGGAAGGAGCTGGTGCTTGGAGGGATAGCCTGCGGTGTACTGCTGTTTGGCGCCAGCAGCCTTCAACAGTTGGGGATCCAGTATACGACGGCGGGAAAGGCAGGATTCATTACGGCATGTTATATCGTGATCGTTCCGGTGCTTGGGGTATTCCTTGGGAAGCGGATCGGATGGAAGGTATGGCTTGCGGTGGCGACAGCCCTTGTGGGACTGTATTTCCTGTGTATTACGGAGAAATTTACCATAGGGAAGGGGGATGTCCTGATCTTTGTGTGTGCCATCGTATTCTCCCTGCATATTCTTGTGATCGATTATTTTTCTCCTAAGGTGGACGGGGTGAAGATGTCCTGTATCCAGTTCTTCGTGTGCGGGATCGTGTCCCTGCCCTTCATGTTTGTGTTGGAGACACCGAAGGTTGGAGCGATGCTTGAAGGCTGGATGCCGCTTCTGTATGCGGGCGTGCTGTCCTGCGGGGTGGCGTATACACTGCAGATCATAGGGCAGAAGAATGTGCATCCGGCAATTGCGTCTTTGATCTTAAGTCTTGAGTCATGCTTCTCGGTATTGGCGGGCTGGATCGTTCTTGGAGAAAGGCTGTCTGCGAAAGAATCAATCGGGTGCGTGCTGATGTTTGCGGCGATCATACTGGCGCAGCTGCCGGAACGGAAGTTGAACATAAGAAAGGAGAGTAAGTGATGAGATTTGTAATTCAGCGTGTTACGGAAAGTGAAGTGAAGGTGGATGGAGAGGTGCTTGGAAGGATTGGCAAGGGATTCATGGTCTTGATCGGCGTGTGTGATTCTGATACGAAGGAGATCGCGGATAAGATGGTCAGGAAGATGCTTGGGCTTCGTATCTTTGAGGATGAACAGGGGAAGACGAACCTGTCTCTTGAGACGGTGGGCGGCGAGCTGCTCCTGATCTCGCAGTTTACTTTATATGCGAACTGCAAGAAAGGAAACAGGCCAAGCTTCATAGAAGCCGGCGCGCCGGATATGGCGGAAGAGATGTATGAGTATATCATCGGGAAATGCAAGGAGCAGGTTCCCGTGGTGGAGCGGGGACAGTTCGGCGCTGATATGAAGGTAAGCCTGGTGAACGACGGACCCTTTACGATCATTCTGGATTCTGAGACATTGTAAAATGTTCCGGAGGAAATATGCCCTTCCTATAAGCAGGCATTCGAGTGCAGTTAGTCGTTAGCTCACCGGAGCTTTACCCAGTCTGCGTTAGGAAGGGCATATCCCAACTGTACAGGCGGAAACTTTTTTGCAATTTGAGATATAAAATGCTGTTTCTCGTAAGACGCCCTTCTATTTTTCAGTGCATTCAATATTTATAGAAATATTATCTTTCGAGAGCCCATGGAAGTATCCTTCTATCAGGTTTTCGATTGCTATTTGTGTTTCTTCTGAAATTTCATTACCAGGGTCGGAATATAATGTTACAGCAACAGTAGTCTCTGATTGATCTTCTGTATCAAAATTATTTATACTGACCAAAGGGTTGCTCCCTTCGGCGACCGACTGGATGGTATCTTGTAGCTTCATTTCCAGATCAGCCTTTTGATGATCCTCTTTTTTGGTCATATCAGTTTGGTGTTCGGTGTCAAAGCTTTCATATACAATATCACGGTCTGCAGATCTAAGATTAACTGTTATCAATCCAGCAGCAATGCAAATAATGAATAAACCGGTACATAGACAAATCCTTTTTCTGTATTTTTCTCTCATTTTTCCTCCCATACGATCAAAACACCGATTCGCTTTTATATTAAGATTATATAGCTTTAGTCCAAGTGTATTATATTATTTAAAATATGTCAATAAATATTACTTCAAGGGAATCGAAAACAGACAGTTTCAAGTAGAAATAGTTCTAAAATCTAATTAAATATCTATAAAATTCCCCATAATAATTTATAAAATAGCTGAATTATGTTGACACTTATGGTAAAAATATCTAGTATAACCATTAGATATCTAACTAATAGTATGTTTGCGGCATGGAAGGAGGAACGGGTATTGTGAAGAATATAGAGGATGCGTCGGTATTTATCGTACTGCATCAGTTGCTTCATCTGAGTAAATATCAGGCGATGAAGAGGATGGAGACGCTGGGGCTTAAGCCCAGCCAGGCAGGGATCCTCTTCATTTTGAATTGTGAGGGAGAGCTCTCACAGCGCAGTCTGGCAGATAAGATCGGGATCAAACCGCCGTCTATGACGGTAGCCCTGCGGAAGTTAGAAGAACGCGGATATATCCATAAAGAGCAGGATGTAAAGGATCAAAGAGTCATCCGCATCCGGCTGTCCGAGAAGGGAAAGGAATGTATCGAGGCGTTGGAAGGGATCATGTCGGATATGGAAGGGGTTCTGTATCAGGGGATCACGCCGGAAGAGATGATGCTTTTCAGAAGGCTGGTCCTTGAGATGAGGGAGAATCTTCTTGGGTCTAAAGACTTCAAAGGGATGGATCTCGAGACCATTATCAAGAAGACCAGACCGCCTGTGAGACATGATTTTTAAAGGGATCCGTTTACAGGAAGGATCAAATACGTTCTAAAAAAGGAAAGGTGAGATATGCGTAAATTATTCAAATTTTTAAAGCCATATAGAGGCGCGGTCCTGGCGATTTTCTGTGTATTGATCGTGCAGGCGTATTGTGACTTGTCTCTGCCGACTTATACATCGGATATCGTCAATGTGGGTATCCAGCAAAAAGGAATTGAAGAGAAGATACCGTATGAAATATCCGGGAAGGACTTAGAGCATCTGCTGCTGTTCGTTCCGGCAAAGGATGCGGCGGCTGTGAAGGATGCTTATGAGGAGAGCGGCGCTACTTATGAATATGACGGGACGGTCATGATGTTAAAGGAAGAGATCAAGAATGACGATGGCAGGATACAGGAACTCTCAGAGATTCTTGGCAGACCGATGCTTCTGTGCGCCGGATTTGATTCGGGCAGTGGATCTGCAGCCGAGATGGAAGAGCAGATGAAGAAGCAGATGCAGGAACAGACGGAAGGGCAGATGCAGGAACAGACGGAAGGGCAGATGCAGGAACAGATAGAAGCACAGATGCCGGATCTTAGTCAGATGGGTATTTATGATATATTCGGTATGTTAGAGGATTCCCAAAGAGAAGAGATCATAAATGAGGTTGAAAAGCAGTTCTCATCTATGCCGGAGACCATGGTCGAGCAGTCCGCCGCAGTATATATTGAGGATGTCTATGAGAACCTGGGGATTGATATAGATCAAAAGGAAACGCAGTACATCTTCAAGACCGGCGCTAAGATGCTTGCCCTTGCGGCTCTTGGGATGCTCGCCAGTATAATGGTAGGTTTACTTGCTTCCAGGGTGGGCGCGCATGTAGGACGCGGGCTCAGAAGAGATGTGTTCCGCAAGGTTGTGGGATTCTCAAACGGAGAGTTCGACAAGTTCTCCACAGCGTCCCTGATCACCAGGAGTACCAATGATATCCAGCAGATACAGCTTCTGACGGTGATGATCCTTCGTATGGTCCTGTATGCGCCGATCATGGCGGCGGGCGGGATCTTCAAGGTTCTGCGCACGAATGTGGATATGCTGTGGATCATTGCTTTGGCGGTAGCCCTGATCATTCTGGTAGTCGCGGTATTATTTACGATCGTGATGCCGAAATTCCGGGTGGTGCAGAACATGGTGGACCGCCTGAACCTGGTAAGCCGGGAGATCTTGACCGGGCTTCCGGTCATCCGTGCATTCAGTACGGAGAAATACGAGGAACAGCGTTTTGATAAGGCAAACCGCGATCTTACGCAGGTTAATCTCTTCGTGAACCGTGCGATGACTTTTATGATGCCGGTCATGATGCTGATCATGAATGGCGTTGCTGTGCTGATCGTATGGGTGGGCGGCCACAGTATCAATGACGGGACTATGCAGGTAGGAGATATGATGGCATTTATCCAGTATACGATGCAGATCATCATGTCCTTCCTTATGATCTGTATGATATCCGTGATGCTGCCAAGGGCTGCGGTATCTGCAGAGCGTGTGGATGAGATCCTTGCCAGCGATACACTGATCCATGACCCTGAGGATCCGGTTGCGCTTAAGGAAGGCGGGAAGGGCGAAGTGGTATTTGACCATGTATCCTTCCGTTATCCGGGGGCGGAGGAAAATGTGCTGGAGGATATTACATTTACGGCGAAACCAGGACAGACGACGGCATTTATCGGAAGCACGGGAAGCGGGAAGTCCACACTGGTCAACCTGATCCCGAGATTCTATGACGTCACGGATGGGAAGATCACGATAGACGGTACAGACATCCGCAGTATTACTCAGCATGAACTGCGGGAACGGTTAGGCTATGTGCCGCAAAAAGGCGTGTTGTTCTCCGGCGATATCCGGTCAAATATCCTGTACGGCAATCCAAACGGCAGTGAAGAAGAGATGATAGAAGCGGCGGAAATCTCCCAGGCGGCGGAATTTATCGGGGAGAAGAAAGAGAAATACCAAAGCCCGATCGCCCAGGGCGGTTCCAATGTGTCCGGCGGACAGAAACAGAGGCTGTCTATCGCAAGGGCGGTTGCGAAACATCCGGATGTCTATATTTTCGACGACAGCTTCTCGGCGCTGGATTATAAGACGGATGTGGAGCTTCGCAATGCGCTGAAAGCAAAGACAAAAGAGAGTACGGTGCTCATCGTTGCCCAGAGGATCAGTACCATCCTGCACGCGGAGCAGATCATTGTGTTAGACGACGGCAGGGTCGCAGGAAAGGGCACGCACAGGGAGCTTTTGAAGAATTGCGAAGAATATTACCAGATTGCGTCTTCCCAGTTATCTGAAAAAGAGCTGGAGCAGGACATGAAGGAGGTGGGCTGATATGGCGAGACGAGGTATGAGGCACGGAGGTCCTATGGGGCATGGAGGTCCTGGCATGGCAGGAGAGAAGGCGAAGGATTTTAAGGGCACGATGAAGAAATTGATGTGGTATCTCAGCGAATTCAAGGCGGCGATCTTCTTTGTTATGGTGTTTGCTGTGGGGAGTACCGTGTTCAATATCGTAGGGCCGAAGATTCTCGGGAAGGCGACGACGGAGCTTTTCAACGGCCTGGTGAGCAAGGTGTCCGGGGGAGCCGGGATTGATTTTGACAAGATTGGGCGGATTCTGGTCTTGCTGTTGGGATTATATGTATGCAGTGCATTATTCTCATTTATCCAGGGATATATCATGACCGGTGTGTCCCAGAAGATGACTTACCGTATGCGCAGGGAGATCTCGGAGAAGATCCAGCGCCTTCCGATGAATTATTTTGATAAGATTTCTCATGGAGAGATCCTGTCAAGGATCACCAATGACGTGGATACACTGAGCCAGAGCCTGAATCAGAGTGCGACCCAGATGATCACTTCCGTGGCGACCATTATCGGTGTGCTGGTCATGATGCTTAGCATCAGTCCTTTGATGACACTGATCGCGCTTCTGATCCTTCCGATATCGGTTGGATTTATCTCGGTGATCGTGAAGCATTCGCAAAAGTATTTTAAAAACCAGCAGGAATATCTGGGGCATGTCAACGGGCAGGTGGAAGAGGTCTACGGCGGGCATAACATTGTCAAGGCATTTAATAAAGAAGCAGATGTGATCGAGGAGTTTGACAGGGACAATGATATCTTGTGCGAGTCTGCGTGGAAATCGCAGTTCCTGTCGGGAATGATGATGCCGATCATGCAGTTTGTGGGGAATCTGGGTTATGTGGCGGTGGTGATCCTGGGCGGATATCTTGCGATGAAGAAGACCATCGAGGTGGGGGATATCCAGTCGTTTATCCAGTACGTGCGTAACTTTACCCAGCCGATCCAGCAAGTAGCGCAGGTGGCGAATATGCTGCAGTCTACGGCGGCGGCTTCGGAGCGTGTGTTCGAGTTCCTTGAGGAAGAAGAGGAAGACCAGACGGCGCCGGATGCTGTCTTGGTGGACGGACTGGAGGGACGCGTAGGTTTTGAACATGTGCGCTTTGGTTACAATCCGGAGCATACTATCATTCATGATTTCAGCGCGCAGGTGGAGCCGGGGCAGAAGATTGCCATCGTAGGGCCTACCGGTGCGGGCAAGACGACCATGGTCAAACTATTGATGCGGTTCTACGATGTGAACAGCGGCGTGATCAAGGTGGACGGACACGATATCAGGGATTTCAACCGGAGCGAGCTGCGGGAGATGTTCGGGATGGTATTGCAGGATACCTGGCTTTTCCAGGGAAGCATCGAGGACAATATCCGCTATGGGAAGCTTGACGCAACCCATGAAGAGGTGGTGGAAGCAGCGAAGGCTGCGTATGTACACCGGTTTGTGCAGACGCTTCCGGGAGGGTACGCTATGGAGCTTAACGAGGAAGCAAGCAACGTGTCGCAGGGGCAGAAGCAGCTTCTGACCATTGCCAGGGCGATCCTGGCGGATCCGAAGATTTTGATCCTGGATGAGGCGACCAGTTCGGTAGACACGAGGACGGAGGTGCGGATCCAGAAGGCGATGGATAACCTGATGCGGGGAAGGACCAGCTTCATCATCGCACACCGCCTGTCTACGATCCGGGATGCGGACTTGATCCTTGTCATGAAGGACGGGGATATCATCGAGCAGGGGGATCATGAAGAACTGCTGGCGCGGGGCGGGTTCTATGCGGAACTTTACAATTCGCAGTTTGAGCGGAGTGCCTAGGATGTGGCTTTACATTTTGTATTGATGGAGTATAATAAGAATGAGCCATACATCTTATTAACGGGAGAGAAACCATATGGGTATTTTTTTAAACAGTAAAACACCATTTCAGTTATTTTGTGATGAGGCGGCGGCAACGTATTTTGTAGACAAATCCCAGATGCTGTGTGAGTTGATCCCTCTTGCGGAATCGAGTGAGAAGATCATTGTGCAGGATGACGGCGGACGGGGCAAGGATAACCGGTATATATGTATTACAAGGCCGCGTCGTTTTGGAAAGACGATGATGGCAAGTATGATCGCTGCATTTTTTGGAAAGGGAAAAGACAGCAAAGCGGTGTTCGAAAAGTTGAGGATCGGAGCGTGCAAGAAGTATCAGGAACATATAAACAGACACAATGTGATCTATATCAGCTTTGATCAAAAGCCGGATGAATGTGCGTCGTATATACAGTACATTTCCCGTATCAAAAGGATACTCGGCAATGATCTGAAAAGGGCTTTTCCCAATGTCATGATTCATGATGATGATGCGGTCTGGGATATTCTCACCCAGATTTATGAGGAAGAGGATGCCAGATTTATCTTTGTATTGGATGAGTGGGATTTTATCTTTCACAGGGATTTTGCTGGTGGCAGGGACAGAGCTGCATTCATAGATTTTTTAAGCAACCTGCTGAAGGGGAAGGGTTATGTAGAGATGGTATATATGACGGGAATCCTTCCCATCGCCAAATACTCCAGCGGCTCTGAGCTCAATATGTTCTGTGAGTATACGATGGCTGTGGAAGAAAAGTATTCGGAATATTTCGGATTTACGGAAGCAGAAGTGGATGAACTGTTTATGCGCTATCAGAGGCATGAGTCGGCTGTACAGAACGTAACCAGGGAGGGGCTCAGGCTATGGTATGACGGCTACCACACGAAATCTGGCGAGAGAGTATATAATCCCCGGTCGGTAGTGTTTTCACTGATGAATAATAATCTGGCGAACTACTGGACCAGTTCGGGGCCTTATGATGAGATTTTCAATTATATTGAAAAGGATGTGTCAAAGGTCAGGGAGGATCTGGCGCTGATGATCTCGGGTGTTCCGGTGCAGGCAAAGGTGAGAGAATATGCATCTACTTCCATGGAGCTGACTACAAAAGATGAGATATTTTCAGCTATGGTCGTATATGGCTTCCTAAACTATGAGAATGGTTATGTATCTATTCCGAATAAAGAGCTGATGGATAAGTTTGCAGACATGGCAGAAAAAGAAGCGTCCCTGGGGTATATACACCGGTTGGCAAAAGAATCCGGGCGGATGCTGACAGCTACGAAAAATGGTGATACGGATGTCATGGCTGAAATATTGGAATATGCCCACAATACAGAGAGTCCGCTGCTGTATTATAATAATGAAGCAGAACTGGCTGCCGTGGTCAGTCTTGTCTATCTGTCGGCGCGGGATTTTTATCGGATTGAGCGCGAAGATAAGGCGGGGATCGGATACGTGGATTTTATCTTTTATCCAGTAAGAAGGTCGGATGATTGTATAATTCTTGAGCTGAAGGTTGACAAATCTGCTAAGGAAGCAGTCAGGCAGATCAAAGACCGGCAATATGCGCTGAGATTCCAAGGAAAGATGGGAGAAGAGCCGCGATATACCGGCAGGGTTCTTGCGGTTGGGATCGCGTATCACAGAGAGGATAAAAAGCACAGCTGCATTGTGGAAGTTTTATGATCTGACGGGAAGTGAGCGACAAAAACCAGAGTGTGTCAGAAAGTAATTTTCAGACACGCTCTGGTTTTCTGCCATATTCTCTTTCTGAAACTTATTTCATGGAGCCTCCGCTTAAGATGGACTTCACGTGATCGATCTCCTGCTGGGAAGCCTTAGCTGCAGGTACATAGTAGCTCTTCTCGCGGGCAACTTGATAAAGCTTCTCCTGGGACATCTCGCATTCATTTCTCATCTGTTTTAAGCACTGCTTCAGTTCTTTGTTCTCTGTCTGCGGGATCATTTCGCCAAAACGGGTCAATTCGCCGTTGATGCCTGTAAGTGCGTCGCTTACCATTGTCTTTTCATCTAACATGTCTCTTGTTCCTCCTATAAGAATTTCATGAGATCTTGCTTATTCTTCATCGCAGAATCTGCCGCATCCTGGAAAAGCTTCTTTACTTCGGGATCCTGTGCCTGGGATGCATAGTCTTGTAATTTGCAGTGACAGGTGCTGTAACCTCCGATCAGGTGGCGAAGGTTCTGTAAGTCGAGTACTGATAATTCGGCCATGTCTGTATCCTCCTTCTTTGCTGCTGTTTCTTTGAGTTTTGAAAATTACAGTCACATGTGTGACTGCTGTGGGAGCTTGAACGCCGTATGTTTGATACATAACACGTCGTTTGCTTCGGGAATATTATGTCCGCGGCTTTGGGGAAATATACTGCAAATTTTTGGCGTTTTTTGATTTTTCAACAAATGTGAAAAAGAGCTCCCGCATAGAATCTGAAGTTTCTGTCATGCATTCCGGATGCCATTGGACGCCGACAACAAAGGGAAGATTATCGGATTCGATGGCTTCTATGATACCGTCGGATGCCACGGCGGATATCTTAAGTTCCTTTCCTAATACACGGATGCATTGGTGGTGGAAGCTATTCACCATCTCATGTTCACTGAAGAATTTGGATAGGATGCTATCTTTTTGAACTGCAATCTCGTGACAGGGATCCGACCGGTCTGAGGAGAGCTGCATGTGGTTCAGCGAGGCTGGCCAGCGCATGGAGATATCCTGGAAGATGGTGCCGCCAAGTGCTATGTTGAGAATCTGCATGCCGCGGCAGATGGCAAGGATGGGGAGCTTCAGTGACAGGGCATATTTCATCAGAGAGAGGTGGAAACGGTCTGTCCCAAGATCCGTGGCTCCGCGGTCCGTCATCAATTCTTCTCCGAACAGAAGCGGAGTGACGTCATCTCCTCCGCAGAACAGGAATCCGTCACATTGCCTTCCGTAATAGGTGTAGGCGTCATTATTGTGGGTGCAGGGAAGGATGACAGGAATTCCTTCTGATCTTTCGATGGCTTGTATGTAGGTTTGGGGTACGAACTGCCGTTGCTCCATAGTACCGCAGGATATGATGCCGATGATTGGTTTCATGAAAAAGCCTCCTTAAAAAATTCATTTGCCTATTTTCTGATAAAGGTATACAACTTCCTGTGGACAATATATACTTATTGTAAAAAGTATGAGAAGGAGGCAGAAGATATGAAACTGATCGATATGCATTGTGACACGATCTTGAAATTAATGGATGTGGACGAGGGCGCAGATCTGATGGATAACCACTGCAGCGTCAGCATTCCCTTTATGAAAGAGGCGGATACTAAGGCACAGTTTTTCGCATGCTTCACTTATCTGAAGGATTTTGAAGATAAGGACGGATATGAAGGATGTTATGAGCGTGTGCAGGAGATGATCCACTATCTTAAGAGGCAGACACATAAGTTTCAAGAGCAGATCGGGCTTGCCGGATCTTTTGAGGAGATGCAGAAGAATGAGGCGGAAGGAAAGATCTCTGCGGTTCTTACGGTGGAGGAAGGCGGTATCCTGTGTGACAGGATAGGGCGTTTGGACACGTTATATGAAAATGGGATCCGTTTGATGACGCTTATGTGGAATTATGAGAATTGTATCGGATATCCCAACAGCAGGGAAGCGGCAGTGATGAGCCGGGGACTGAAACCTTTCGGAATAGAAGTGGTGAGGCGGATGAATGCGCTTGGGATGATCATTGATATCTCCCATGCTTCAGACGGGACGTTCTGGGAGGTTCTTAAGTATTCGGAGAAGCCGCTTGTCGCTTCTCATTCAAATTGCCGTGCACTCTGCAAGCATCCGAGGAATCTGTCGGATAATATGATAAGGAGCCTTGCGAGCAGCGGAGGTATTGCCGGGGTGAATTTCTACGGAGCTTTCCTTGGCACGGGAAATGAAAAGGAAGCGGACATAGTGCAGGCAGATTCCAAGGTTGATGCCATGAAGGCACATATTTTACATATGCTCAAGGTTGGAGGCAGTGAATTCCCTGCTATCGGGACAGATTTTGACGGATTTGATGCGGAAGGGATACTGGAGATCCCGGATGTCTCTAAGATGGAGCGGCTGTGGGACGCGCTTAAGAAGGCGGGAGTGTCGGAGGATCAGCTGGATCTGATCTGGAGCGGTAATGTGGAACGAGTGATGCGGGAGACCTTGCGGCATTGAGGATAATCGGGTCTTGCCAGTCCTCTCAGAATGTTATCGAAGAAGCGGCTCAGATACGCTTGAAAAAAAGCAGATGCCTTAGTATAATGGAACCATGGCAGGGACGGGAAGTTGATGGGATTTCTGCCATTCATGAGAAAGGCGGTAGATGCCATTGAAAGCAGATACGATTACAAAGGATTATGTTAAAGATACAGGTGTGTTTGCCGATATTTTTAATTACTATATTTACGGCGGGCGGCAGGTGATCCTGCCGGAGCAGCTCACGGAGCGTGATTCCACGAAGATAGCGCTGCCATATGGTGCGGACGGCGCAGTGGTTCCCGTCCAGAAATTCCGTGATGTGCAGAAGCTGTATGCGGCAATGACGGATGGGAAGATGGAATATGTCCTTTACGGCGCGGAGAATCAGGCAGAGATCCATTATGCCATGG
>OFGR01000249.1_pt1 | contig 57086 bp, 51 predicted proteins | sample 1521811 | NCBI WGS metagenome assembly OFGR01 (sample SAMEA3504098, study PRJEB24116) | mouse gut metagenome | biome: mouse gut; feature: mouse-associated habitat; material: faeces | place: Denmark | collected 2011 | reverse complement strand
GGGGAGGTAGAAGCAGGATGTCTCTGTGAGTTCAAAGCCAGCCTGGTTTACATAGCAAGTTTCAGATCATCCAGAGCTACACAGTGTCAGTCTTGCCCGACTCCCCTCTCTCCTTTTCATTCTCCCTCTCCTTATATCCTCCTCACGCTCCCCCTCTCCACAAAGTCCGTACACACCTGTATCTTCGTCTTGATCGCGCTCTGGTTCTCTATCGAGTAAAGCAGCTCTCTCACCGCCGTCGCCCCCATCTCATGCTTGTACACATTGATGGTGGTAAGCGGCGGATCCGACACCGCGCCGTAGGAGATATTGTCAAACCCAATGATAGACACATCCCCCGGGATGTCATAGCCGCACTCTTTAAGCGCCTGCATCGCCCCGATGGCTATCGTGTCATTGTCCACGAAAAACGCAGACGGCAAAGCCTCCGCTCCTTCCAGATACTTTTTCATGCCCTCATAGGCAGTCTCCACTCTTGTTCCCACCGTGGGGATGAACTCCTGCCTTACAGGGAACCCATGGGCATCCATCACGCGCCGGTAGCCGATCTCCCTGTACTTAAACGCCTGTATGCGGAAATCTCCCCTGATATACCCGATCTCCCTGTGCCCCCTCTCCACCAGGTACTCCACCGCCTTTGCCGCGGAATCTGTGTTGCTGATAAGGACGCTGTCGAAAAAATGCCTGTCGCTCCATCCGTCTAGCAGGATGATCTTATTCTTCGCGTGAGTATAAGGCTCGAAGTCCTCCTCCATCATCTCTGTGCCAAGGAGCACCACCGCACTCTCCTCATCCGACAGAATCTCCCGGATCTGCATATCGTACCCCGTGTCATTCACATCCACATGGCAGAACAATGTCTCAAGCCCCAAAAGTTTTGCCTGCCTCTCCACGCCCTCTATCACTGCCGGATGAAACGGGCTGTCATCGATGATCAGCCCGTTCCTCCGAAAAATGACAAACCGTATTCTCCGAATCTTCTCCCCCGTGTGATACCCCAGTTCCTCTGCCGTTTTTAAAATCTGTTCCGCCGTCTCCTTGTTGACTCCCCTCTTATGATTCAGTGCATTTGACACTGTCGCCGGCGAGAATCCTGTAATCTCGCTTATCTTGCGAATACTGATTTTCATAACTCTGTTTCAACCTTTCTGATATTTAACTAACTCTATTATATCTGCCCTGCTGCCGAAAAACAACTTTAAGATGCCATTTTCCCCATCCTGTTGTATAATAGGGATAACAACAGGAAAGGAACCGATACTTATGATTAATATTCCGATGAAAGTAACGGAAAGCTACAACCGAAACAACATTTCATCCATCAGCCAGGCGAATATCCGGCAGGCCTTATCTGCCTTTGACAACTTTCCGGGCTACTGCACACCGGACAGACAGCGGCCGATACCGAATCATACGCGTCAGGACACAACCACAAGTGCAGGAGGTAAGCACGCTGCTGCTTCCCGCCGCAAGCCCCCCGCCCTCCAAAGCCTTATACAGAAAGGCCAGAAGGTAAACATCGGAGCCGCCGGGCAGCTTAAGGCAGTAAGAATCGCCATGGGCTGGAACACTACCGACCCAAGGTGCGATATCGACCTGTCCGCCTTTCTCCTTAACGCCTCGGGAAAAGTTCCGGGCGACGACTGGTTCGTCTTCTACGGACAGACAAAAAGCCCGGACGGCAGCGTATCCCTGAATACAAACGGCTCCGCCGAGGACCGGGAGATTGCAGACATCGACCTTGTGCGCTTAAACCCCGGCATTAAAAAAATAGTATTCGTCCTCACCATCAACGAGGCATTTACATACCGCCTCAATTTCAGCATGGCCGAAGACGCCTATATCCGGCTGCTAGATTCGGACACCGGACGGGAGATCTGCAGTTTCCTGCTGACAGACTACTATGCCAACGTGACATCCATGATGCTGGGAGAGCTTTATCTTTATAATGATACCTGGAAATTCAATGCCATCGGAAACGGCGTCGCAAAAGACCTTGAAAGGCTGTGCCAGTTATATGGCGTTCAGACAAATTAAATTGGAGGAAAAATAGATGATTACATTTGAGACGATTAACGAACTGACCCTGAAAGTCACCTGTACCGGAAATGATGTTATATTTACCAAGGCCGGGGCCTACATCGCCGGAGACTGCACCGGAAACACGAATTACCGCTTTGAGAAAGTCCTCCTCGGCCCCCAGAACAATCTTGCCCAGGCGGTCATCGGCTCCCTGGCAAGGCGCGTGACGGGAGAGAACATTCCTCTCATGAAAGTTATGCTGGGCGGAGATTCCGAGACATACTACGCCTGCAACGCCCAGCACGTCCTTGTGTACCGGCTGGAGAGGGGCGAGACTATCTCCGTCGAGTCGGAAAATATCCTGGCATTCACCCAGGACTGCAAATATAGCGTCCGCTTTATCGGCTCCGGCGTCCTCTCACAAAAGGGAATCGCAACATCCACGCTGACCGGAGAAGGACAGAGCGCATATGTTGCGATACTCACCAACGGCAACCCCATCGCACTCAGCAATGTACATACCCACAACACCATTGCTGTTGACCCTGACGCCGTTGTCTGCTGGATGGGGAACGGCCCCTGCGACCCCCACATCCGCACAGATGTGAACTGGAAGACCTTCATCGGCCAGGCCTCGGGCGAATCCTATTCCTTTGAGTGGCATTGCGGCATGGCGGTGACCGTCATCATACAGCCCTCAGAACGGCAGGGCGGAATCCAGCTAAAGATCGATTAGCTCCTTAATCCGGGAGAGCATTTCCTCTGAGAATATGCTCTCCCCTTTCATCTCCTCCAGCGCGCTGTCCGCGCCGTATCTTTTACAGAAACCAGCGGGAACAATCCCGACGTCCGCCCGCTCTGCCATGGACATGTCGAACTCGCTGTCTCCGGCGGCAATCACCTCGTCCGCCCCGACATATCGCCGGAATCTCTCCACCGCAGCTCCTTTGTTAAGTTTTCCCGGCACGACATAGACCTTTTCCCCGTTGTGAAACACATCGACTTTCCGGCTGTCAAGAGCCGTTCGCAGACTTGCCGCAACCCTTTGGGGCTCGCTGCACTTTGTAAAGAGAAACAGTTCTTCGACAAACCTTAACTCGAACTTCCGCAGCGGCTCGCATTTTAAAAGCTCCGCTCCCCGCCTCAGCTCCCCGGCGCAGTCGGAAATCATCCGCCTCGATTCCTCGTGCCACGCATAATCTTTCTGCCCGTTTACCAGCAGGACTCCTCCATTGCAGACAAGGGCGTACTGAAACGCCCCTGCCTTTAAATCAATCCTGTCATACTGTTCTTTCGTCCTAGTTGTGGTGGGAACCACCAGGCACCGGCTCTTTATCTGCCTTAACAGCTCATGGGTCTTCTCCGTCATAAAAGAAATCTCTCTCCCCTGATACCGCTCAACATTCATCTTCCGGTTTCCGATATCGTGCTTATAGGAGTAGATCAGAGTATTGTCCAAATCTAAATTAACGACCCGCATTTGCCACAAACATCTTTCTCACCAGATCCACCGGTATGATGAGGAATCCCAGCGCCATGGACACAAGCAGCGCTCGCGCGCTGAGCATCGTCGTGTTAAACACCTGCCCGCCAATCTGGATGATGACTGTCTGGAGAACGAAAATCGAACCCATTACCAGGATGAAGTTCTTATTCTCCCCGATATGCTCAAACAGGTTGAACCTGTCGGAACGCGTATTGAAACTGTTAAAAATAACAGAGTAGATAAAGAAGGCAAACATAAATGTCTTCTCATACAGCAGCGGGTCCGTACAGGATGCCGGCATCACATAGCTCGTTATGCCTCCGATATCTTCAAGTATCAGAATCGAGCCAAGGGTAATGAACACGGAACTTGTGCCGATTGCGGACTTGATATACCCTGTCAGGATATTGTCCGTCCGCTTCACCGGCTTGTCGTTCATATACCTGTCAAGAATCGGCTCGCCACCAAACGCCATGGCAGCCAAAGTGTCCATGATCAGGTTGATCCACAAAATCTGCACGATGGAAAACGGCTCCGTCCATCCAAGTACCGGGGCGATAATATTCATCAAAAGGGTGCTGATATTCACGGTAAGCTGGAAGATCAGGAACTTCCCTACCGACTTCGCCATCGTCCGGCTGTTGAGCACGCAGTCTTTGATGGATGTCAGGCTGTTATTGAGGATGACCACATCTCCTGCCTCCTGGGCAACCGCCGTTCCGTCTCCCATGGCAAACCCGATGTCCGCCTGCTTAAGCGCCGGAGCGTCGTTTACTCCGTCTCCCGTCATGCCACACACATCATCAAGCTGCTGCGCCATAGTGACCAGCCGCTTTTTGTCAAGGGGTTTCGCCCTGCTCACTACCCGCAGGTTCGGAAGTTTCTTCTTAAGCTCCTCGTCCGACATCTCCTCCAATTCATCATGGGTCAGGACTACGTCCGTATTCTCATCTTTCAGGATGCCCGCCTCTCTGGCGATGGCTACCGCCGTCTCCTCCGCGTCTCCCGTCACCATGACTACCTGTATGCCCGCCCGGTTCAGCACTTCTACAGTCTCAACCGCGTCTTTCCTCACATTATCTCTCAAGCACAAAACAGCAAGAAGGACTTTTCTTCCGCCCTCGAATTTCGCGACAGACAGAAGTTTCATCGTCCTCTTCGCCTCCGCGATCATCTGCTCTGTCACTTTTTCTTTTTCGGCTGCCGTAAATTCCAGCACCGACCCGTCTTTCGCCTTATAGTGGGTGATGTCGTCTATGACGTTCTCCGTCGCGCCCTTCCAGTACACGGTTCCGTCATTCAGCTCTACCGTCGCGCATTTTTTCTCCGAATCAAACCCGCTGACCTCTTTGACTTTAGAACTGTCTATCGCCTCTGCAGCGCCGTTTGCGATTGCGTATGTGAGCAGTGCCCTGTCCATATTGTTGCTGCCGATGGCCTTGCCCTCGGATATCTTCGCAAGGTTGTTAAGGGTGATGGCCTCAAGGAACTCCTTATCCAAAAGCTTATCTGTCACATTTCCGTCGCCTGTCACGAACTCTACCAGGGAGAGGTTCCCTTCCGTAATCGTTCCTGTCTTGTCGCTGAACAAAAGGTTCATGTACGCCGAATCCGAGAATGCCGCCTTGTGGCTTACAAGGATGTTCTTTTTATACATGGATTCCGTGTTCATGGACTGCACAAGGCTGTTCATCATCGGAAGTCCTTCCGGAACTGCCATGATGACGATGGATGCCATCAGCATCACTGCCTCAGCCGCCAAAAGCACTACGAATACAGGCGTTACCGCCTCATCTGCCCTCATGATCGTGAGCACCACCTGGAGGATGCCCGCGATTGCCGCCGCAGAGACGCCCAGCTTTCCGATGCCCGCAGCCACCACTTCAAGTTTCAGGCTGGATGTGTCTTTCCTCTCGTCCTCCTCCGAATCATCGGTCAGTGCCTTGTTGATCTTTCCAAGCTCGGATGCGTCTCCAACCACGGTAACTACCATGTAGCCTTCCCCGCTTGTAACTACAGAGCCCATGAAAACCTTGCTTTCTGAGTTGTAATCTGTAGTCTCCGCATCTTCCATCGTCTCTGCCGCGGATTTTGACTCGTCTCTGGACTCGCCGTTTAACGCCGCCTGAGATACTTTCACATTCCCTTCAAATATAAGGCCGTCCGCCGGAACCTTGTCTCCGGACTGGATCAGGACGGTATCGCCCTTCACAATCTCGCTTGTGAGGATCTTCACCAGCTTTCCGCCTCTTATGACCTTGGCGTAAGTCTTATTGTACTCCTCCTGCAAAGCCTCGCTGCGGGATGTGTTCCTGTACTCGGACAGGGTGCTGAACCCTGTCGCCAGCCCGATAGCAAGGATGATGCTTATGATCTCCACCGCGTCATTCTCCCCCGCGATGGCAGGTATCATCATGCCAAGCAGCGCAAGCGCCACCTTAAGGGCAAGCGCTCCGCACAGCACTTTAATCCAGATGTCGTCAAATGCCCCGACAAACATAGACCAGAGCGATTCCTGCTCCTTTTTGGCAAGCTCGTTCGTTCCGAATTTCTCCTTACTCTGTGTTACCTGTTCCTCGGACAGTCCTTTTTTCAGGACGTCCTTTTTCAGCACTTCATTCATACATAATCTCCTAACTCTTTTGTCCTAGATGTATTATTTGCAGAAAAAGAGAAACTTATTGCAGTTTCTCTTTTAAAACCGTTTCGTACATGTTATACATATCTCTTGCAGAGGTCCCCCAGAGACGGGTCAGTCGTTCCCTGGCCGATAGCGCCGAACTTCCACTCCCCATTGTGCCGGTAGATCTCCCCGAATATCATTGCCGTCATGCCGGAATAGTCCTCTGTGAGATTGTACCTGCACATTTCTTTATTATTCCTGCCGTCCACCAGCCTTATGAAAGCATTCTGTATCATCCCGAAATGCTGCTTTCTCTGGACTGCGGAGTAGATATTTACCACAATGACAATCTTGTCGTACTCCGGCGGCATCTTGGCAAGGTCAATGAGGATCTGCTCGTCGTCGCCTTCCCCCGCGCCCGTAAGGTTATCCCCCATATGCTGTACGGTTCCCGACCTATGGCTGAGGTTCCCAAAATACACAAGGTCGCCGTTGCCGCTTAATCTCCCGTTCCGAAGAAGGATGGCCGACGCGTCGCAGTCGATATCCGCCTGCTGCTTAAATCCGAAAAATCCTTTTTTCTGCATGGCCTCATCCCATCCAAGGCCTACAAGCACTGTTGACAGCCCCTTATTTTCTTTGGACAGGCTGACTTTCTGCCCCTTTTGCAAACTAATTGACATCTTAAATTCCTCCTGATCAATAGTGTCTGGTTACTTGCTCCCCGGCCTCCAGTTAAGGCCCCAGTTAAACGCCCTGTCCATCATGGCGTGGCCTCCGAAAAACCGGACGATCTTCTCTACGCTGAAAGTCTCGTCTCCCACATTCTCAAACAACGCAAGGGCGCACATTGTGTCATTGGAATTGTAAGAATCCATCTTTACGATCAAGTCCTCCGCCCCGGGATACTTTATGGTGACCGTGGCATCCGCCTGCTGCCAGTTGGCAACGCCCTCATAGATGAACGTATACACAAGCACCCTCTTGATATTGGCGATCTGGTTGCCGTTGATCCTTAAATTCTCCCCGGCTGCCGCAGCTCCCGTCCTGTCGTCTCCGTCCAGAGACATATAGGGCGGCCTTGTGAGGGAGCCAAAGGAATTGCCTAGAGCCTGCACCGCTCCTTTCTGCCCGTTTTTCAGCTCATACAGACATCCCAGATCCAGGTCGATTCCCTGCTGCCCTCCAAAAAGGCTCTTTAAAAAGCCCTGGTTTTGGGGTACTGAGTTCCAGTTCAGGTTTACATGTATCTCGCCCAGGCCCGCGGACGATTTTTTCTCCAGACTTACCTTGCGGCCTTTTTGCAAACTAATTGCCATAACGCACTCTCCTTTATTCTACGTCAACGCCGTAATTGCCGCACAGAGCCGCCAGGCCTCCCTGGTATCCGCTGCCGATGGCGTTGAACTTCCATTCCCCGTTGTTCTTATAGAGCTCTCCGAACACTACAGCCGTCTCGATGGAAAAGTCCTCTCCCAGATCGTACCTTAAAAGCTCTTCTCCCGTAAGCTCATTGTAAATCCGGATGAACGCATTGTTCACCTGGCCAAAGTTCTGCCTTCTTTGCTCCGGCTCGTAAATGGTGGCGGTAAATGCAATCTTCGTCACATTCTCCGGCACCTTTGACAGCTCCACCTTGATCTGCTCGTCGTCGCCTTCTCCTTCTCCCGTAAGGTTGTCGCCCATATGGTTTACGCTCCCCGACGGATGGGAAAGATTCCCGTAGAACACAAAATCCTCCGACTTTGTCACTCTCCCGGAATCTCCCAGGAGAAATGCCGCCGCGTCAAGGTCAAAATCTCCTCCTGTATCAAACTGGTTCACATCCCATCCAAGGCTCACCACAACTTTTGAAAGCCCCGGGTTTCCTTTTGTCAGGCTCACTTTCTGGCCTTTTTTCAAACTTATTGGCATCGCACATTCCCTCCTTTACGCAACTTCGATTCCATAGTGCCCGCACAGCGCCGCAAGCCCGCCCTGGAACCCGCTGCCGATGGCGTTGAATTTCCACTCTCCGTTGTGCCGGTAAAGCTCTCCTACGACTACCGCCGTCTCGATGGAGAAATCCTCTCCCAAGTCGTATCGGATCAGCTCCGTATCTGTAGACATATCCACGATCCTGATAAATGAATTGGACACCTGGCCGAAGTTCTGCCTTCTGACATCCGAATCATATATGGTGACGGTAAACGCAATCTTCTCAACATTTGACGGGATATCGGGCAATTTCACTTCTATCTGCTCGTCGTCTCCCTCGCCCTCTCCTGTAAGGTTGTCGCCCATATGCTTTACTGCCCCGGACGCGTGCTCAAGATTCCCGTAAAAGATAAATTCTTTTTCCGTCGGACATTTCCCATTTGAACCAAGCATGAACGCCGCCGCGTCAAGGTCAAAATCCGCGCCTGAGTCAAACGCGTTCACGTCCCATCCCAGTCCGACCATGATGTTTTTAAGACCCGGATTTTTCTTTGTCAGATCCACTTTCTGTCCTTTTGATAAGTTAATTGGCATAATGTATGTCCTCCTTTATATTTATGTCTTACCTTTTGTTACCCTGTTTTACCCCGCCGTAAGATTTTAAAAACTCCTGCTTTATTGTCTCTAAGCGTGCAGCGTCGTCTGTGCGCTGCTTTCTTGCATTCTCCTGGATCGCCCTTGTCTCGTCAATCCCGTTGACAATCGTTCTCCAGGTTGTCTCAAGCGTCTCAATCTTTATGGAGCTGCCGGAGGCAAGCCTTGCCGTCATCTTCGACTGCTCTACCGTATTCCTTGCATTCTTTATAAGCATCTCATTGGTCTTCTTGTCAAGCTCCGCCATGGCCTCCGCCTGAATCTTCTGGCGTTTCAGCATCACCGCCTGGGCAAGGGCCTGCTTGAATACCGGCAGGGTGACGATGAACGCCGAATTGATCTTCCTTACCAGGTTCATATTGCTGAACTCCATCGTCTTGATCATCGGGATCGACTGCATGGCAACGTTTTCCGCCGTCCGCAGATCCTGGGTACGCTGCTCGAGCATCATCAGGGAATTGTTAAGGCTTGCAAGCTCAAGCTGTATCGCGTTGTCTCCGGTAGCCTCAAAATCAGACTGCCTCTGGGCAATGTACGCCTCCAGCTCTTTCCCCGCCTGCTCCCCTGCCAGGATATATTTTACCAGGTCATGGTAGTAATTCACATTCGCGTCAAACATCTGGTCAAGCTTTCTGTTTGCCTGCTTGATCTCGCTCTCGTACTGCTTAAGCTGGACGTAGATCTTATCCACCTCTCCGCCCATCGTATGATACTTTTCCAGAATCTTTTCCAGCTGCTTTTTCAGGTTCCCAAAAAGCTTTCCAAAGAGCCCCTTGTCTTCCTTCAGCTCGTCAATGTCAAATTTCGACATGATTTTCGACAGAGCCGTGAGCATCTCGCTGGACTCGTCAAGCTGGCTCATATTCATGCTGTTCAGCACGATATCAGATGCCTTTGAAATCTCCTCCGCCGCCTCGGACCCGAAAGATGCGATCGTCTCAAGGTTAAACACCTCGATGGTGCTTACGATGTCGTCAACCTCCTTTGAATTCACCAGCGCCTCATTCATCTGCGCCCTGTCGGCCGCAATGTCATATGGCTTTACAACTTCAATCTCATTTTCCACTGTCGCCGCCGACGGCGCCGCTCCCACTGCTGTTTTGCTAAAATCAAGTCCCATAAATCTTTATCCTCTCTTAAATATTTTATCACGCCACGACGTGCGGATAGCCGAAGGGATTCTGTCCCAGTCCGGAACTTCCAGATCGTACATATAATCCCCCGCCTGGTGCTCCTCCATCAGTTTCCTGTTAAAATGTTTCTCAATATTATATCCTGTCGGCACGAAGAAAAGGACATCAAATCCGACAAGGTTCAAAAAAGCCGCGTATATCGAATCTTCCAGCGTAGGCAATGTCTCCGACGCCGCGATATAGATAAGCTTTGGGTTCTTCTTTGTAAAGTCAAACTGCTGAATCAGCCGCAGCGCCTCTTTCGGCAGATTCAGCACAACCGACACGATCGTATACTCCGTTCCGTTTTCAAAAGTTCCCCGGATCAGTTTCTGTGCGATCAAAAGCTCCAGTTTATCTAAGATATGCTCCTGCATCTCTTCCCTTAAGAAACCGTAGGGGTAGCTTGCGTGGCTCTTTATCCGGCTCCTCTTTAGTTTCCCGTTCTTAAAAAACTCTGTGGCGTACATCTTCATGGGATTCGGCATCGCAGGAGAGATAAACGGAACCCGGCTGACTACCAGCGTCTCCGGCGTCATTAGCTGCTTAATGGAAATCCAGTACTCCTCTACCTTCCTGTCCTTCACCCCCGACAGCTTTGAAAAGATGACCGGCATGCTCACTGTGCCGTCCTGTGCGTCAAAGCCCAGACGGTACTTAAGCTCGCTCCCCCACAGAATCTTAATCTCGCGGTCCATGGTCTTGAGGGTGATGCTGTCCGCCTTCGTAAACTGGCGGTCGCGGAACAGAATCGAGTCATTGTATAAAAGCGAATCCAGCTCCCGCTCCGCATGGTACGCCGCCGTACCAAGGCTCGCCCTCCCGCCCTCGTCGGGGAATCTGTCTAAAACCATGGACGTCTCGTGATTCACTTCATATAAAAGAGGATCATCAAGACAGCACCTTACGTTCAGGTTCGGGCAAAGTATGAGCACGTCCACCGGAATCCTTGCAAGGAACTTAAGGAACATGGCCTCGTTTTTATCCCGGCATCCTCCCAGATAGATAAAGCAGCCAATCTCCGGCATCCTCCAGTTTTTAAAGAGCTGATCCTGATATCTTTTTATCCAGCAGAGCAGATATACCGCCTTGTTGAGCATCCGGTTCAGGTTCTCCCCGGCGTCTTTCCTCTCTCCCGCCAGGGTCTCTGCAAATGCCTTTACAAGAATCCCTCTTAGTTTCTGGTTTGCCGGGTACTGTATGTTCGCGGCGAGCTCTGATACCATCTGTTCGAAACTGCCGTAATTCCCTCTCTGTACTTTCATGACCTCATCCGGCGCCGGCTTTGGGATCATCCCGCTCACAACTGCCACATGCCGCTTTTCGCTTTGCAGCGACCTGTAAAACTGATACAGCTCATTCACATATACGAGCTTATCTTCCACGCCGTTAATCCTGCAGTAACAGTTGTAGAACAAATCCTCCCTGTCGCCTCTCGCTGCCGGGGCGGTAAGGAAATCTTCAAGCCCCTTCCCGGCGATCCACGCGTTTGTGCATCCCGTGATGCCGGGAGGCTCCCCGAACATCTTTTTCTTCTGCTCCTCTTTCTCCCTTACCTCCAGTAATTCCTTTAAAGGAAATTCTCCCGGGAGAAGAACTACGTCGCACCCCGCGCCCCATAAAATATCGATCAGCATCCGCTCATAACTGCCTATGCTGCCGTGGTACAATATCTTCGGAACCTCTTCCTCCCCAAGCCGACCCACGACCCGCTCAAATTTATAGTACAGCCAGCACATGAACTTAATATATGCATTTTTCAGCATATTCTCCGTCTTGCCCGACTTTCTTAAACTTTCCAGTGAATCGTAGACCGCGCACGCCACGCTCTCCCGCTGAGATGCCTTCATCCTGGGCAGCCATCTCTTCAGGCTGGAGGATATGAATCCCAGGCTCATCTGGAATTCCATCCCCATCATCTCTTCATAGTATGCCAGGTTTCCCTCTGTCGGATTCCCAATTTTCCCTTCAATAACTACGCCGTATTTCCTGGCGGCATCAAAATATTTGCAAAGAAATTTATTTGTTTCGTCCGAGCCTTTTTCAAACGCGCATATATATGCCTTCCCTTCCGGACGCCTGCTGAGTCTTGAAAAAAAATCCTCAAGATTTTGAATTTTATAATGTTCTCTGTCCATATCACTTCTCCCGGCGCATAAACAACCCACCGACTTTGATTTTAACATAAGCGCACTGATATTACAAGGTGTACTCTATACCGCTCCCAGGTCAGCAGAATCCGCGGACAAACATATTTATCGTCTCATACCCCACCGCCAGATTTATATTCTGCCCTCCGTCAAATCCCGCCGTGCTGATGCCGATAATCTCTCCCTGCATATTGAGCACCGCTCCCCCGGAACTCCCGTGGGAGATCGGGGCTGTAAATTGAATCATATCCACAGTGTCAATCTTCCGGAATCCCGAGATGATCCCGTCGGAGACAGAATTAAAAAGCCCGAGAGGGCTCCCGATCGCCACGACCTTCTGTCCCCTCACCAGCTTTTTGGTGCCTCTGTAGACAGGCAGCGGAGATAACACCTTGCCTATCCGGATGACAGACAGGTCAAATACTGAATTGTACTTAATGATCTCATTCGTCCGGTAAACCGCGCTGTCGTCTTCTATCCGTACCGAAAAGCTATATCCGCCCTTTGTCACATGGTGGTTGGTGAGGATAAAGCCGTCTTTGCCGATCATAACGCCGGAGCCTGTGCCTATAGGCTTTCCCCTCTGGTCATGCACCTCTATCATAACGATGGAAGAGGCCAAAAGCGCCAGCTCTTCAAAGCTTTTCTCCCCGCCGTCTTCCCTCCTTCTTTCCTGTCTCTGCCGCTCCGGCATCCTGACCTGCGGCCCTGTTTTCAAAACTGGTTTTAATTCCGGTTTCCGCACCTGTTCTACTTGTATTTTTGATACCGGCTTTTCCTCTGGTTCTGCCTCTGTGATTTTTTTACTTTCACAGGGCGTATACTCCGGGAAGGGCAGCTCGCAAAATCCCCCCAGCTTAAGTTCCAGAGAAAGATCCTTAATCACATCCGACGTCCTGATATCCGCCCGGCTCTGAAAGAGAAGGACATCGCACCCGATCAGGGTGAGCATGTAATAAAACAGATACTCCTGCTCTTTTACCACATTATCTGCCAGAACCTTATAGCATTTCCTCTCATCCCAGCCTGACAGCCCGTCGCCCAGAACGCTGTCCGTCCAATATAAAAGCTTTACGGCAAAATTCTTCTCCATGGATTCTGTCATATTTCTTTTTACCAGCCTGTATTTATCCAGTGTTTCACGGCAAGCAAGAGCCAGTATGTTTCCAAATACCTCATTTCTGCTTAAATTCTTTACGTACATGCCTTTCCCCGACTTGAGCGCGGCAAACTGCTCCTCGTAAAAGTCCGTGTCCTCTTGTGACGGCATAAATGCAAGGCGCTTTGCCCTCCGGTAGGTCAGCCTCTTTCTTTCCATTTCCAAATCCATCCTCCGGTCAATATCCGTGACCACATCTGCTAAAGTTCCCGGCTCTCCCCAGCCAAGAGCCCTGACAAAATACACATCCCTGCACCCCATATGGAAACCGCCTTTTATGCCCAAAAATGCATCCGGCGAATGAATTCCCAACACATTATGCCTGTAAGTGATCATATTTTTCATCCTGCTCACCTGCCTACACATTTTAAAACCTGTCTAAATTTTAACACAACACAAAAAATATATCTACCAATTCCTGTCCTAATGTGATATATTTAAAGACAATTATGTTACTGTTCACAAAACAGATAACAGCAAACAATCCAGCTTACCACAAAGGAGTTTCTGACTATTATGAACAACAGCGCTATCTATTACAGCGTAGGCCCGCTCCTGTACTGCCCGGCAGACAGGGTTTCCATCGCGTCCTCCATAAAATCACAGAAATTCGGGATGAATTACTCCCTGTCGCTCTGCCTTGAAGATACGATAAATGACAATTTTGTCTCCGAGGCCGAGGATCAGTTGATCGCGTCAGTGGGAGACATATACCGCTCCCTCCAGAATACGGAGTTTTACCTTCCGAAGATTTTCATCCGGGTACGAAATCCCGGGCAGATCAAAGACCTCGCCCGCCGTTTAGGAGACAGCCATGAGATAATCACCGGATATATCCTCCCTAAATTTTCCTTAAGCTGTGCGGATGCCTATATCGAACAGGTTGCAGGCTTAAACAGCGGCATGAAACCCGTTAAATACATGATGCCGATCTATGAAAGCTCTTCCGTCGCAGACCTTCGCACACGCCATGAAACACTGTATGCCCTTAAGGAGAAGCTGTCTCCTGTCGAGTCAAGCGTGCTGAATATACGGGTGGGCGGGAACGATCTGTGCCATCTGTTTGGATTCCGCCGGGAACCGACCGAATCTATCCACCAGATCACACCCATCGCCAATATCCTGTCTGACATCGTTACCGTATATGGAACGGACTATGTAATCTCCGGCCCTGTATGGGAATATTATTCCGGCAGGGAGTGGGAAAATGGGCTGAGAAGAGAAATCAAAGATGACAGGCTGTGCGGGTTCATCGGCAAGACCATCATCCACCCCAATCAGATACAGCCTGTAAACGATGGCTACAAAGTGACCGAAAAGAATTATAAAGACGCCTTGCGTATCCTCCACTGGAACGTCAAAGAGGATTCCTACGTATCCGGAAGCTCCGACGGCGACCGGATGGACGAATATAAGACCCATATAAACTGGGCGCAAAAGACACGTTTTATGGCAGAATGTTACGGCACCGCATAAAAAGAAGCTGACGCAGTCTCTATGCGTCAGCCAGTTTTTTTATGATTCCGCAGCATTTGTAGTGCCTCATCGGATAATACTCTACCGGCACATTTTTCTCCTCCGCAAGCTTTACGAGATGCCTCAATTCTTTCTTCCCTTTATGTCTCTCATCTATAAGCACTTTCCACGGCACCCTCCGAAGCAGGACTCTAGTCGCCTCACCGATTCCCGGCTTGATAAAATTAATGTCCGTAATGCCGAACTTCTCTGCGATTTCCCGTACCTCATGGATTCCCGCGCCTTCCACCTGCAGATCACTGGCCTCGGAAACAAGCGTAAATTCTCTTTCAATTGCCTCTATAAATTCATAAGAAAGATCCGCCCCACGCAGCTCCCCGTAAAACGCGGCTCCGTGAAAATCCTCTTCTCCTATGATATCGCTCCTGAGAAATGTCCTGCTGACAAGCCCTGAAACAGTACAGTTCAAGCAGGAGCTTGGAATCAGAATATCCTCATGGGTTCCGCAAAGCTCCGTCACGCCTGCCGGGTCTGCCAAAACCGCTATCTCCGAAGACACTCCCTCATATGCGGACACATCTTTCCTGAGTTCGTTTAAAATCGCCCCTTTACCAATCCATCCGTCCACAAAAAGGAGCTTTTCCGGGGCGTGGTTTTTCAGCAGATATTTCATCGCATTGCCGTCTATTCCCCTCCCCCTGATAATGGAGATAGAATAGTGGCGGACATCTGCATGATATTTGAACTTTATATATCTCTTCAGCAGTATGCCGACAGGGATTCCTGCCCGGGCAAGGGACACAAGCACCACGTCTCTTCCCCTTGCTGCAATCACCTTATCCGCAAGCCTTCCCACTGCCTGGGCAACAGCTCCCGCATACACCTGCAAAGCCTCCTCGTAGGCCTCCATATATTCCCTCGTCGGAACATACTCTTCAGGCAGCATTTCACTGTAATGCCTCCCGGCCTGGATAAGCCGCTCTCTCTCCTTCGTGGGCTGCGGTTTCACAAGCCCTGTGATATCCTTCAGAAGAAGGGTCACGTCATCTTCTTTATACGAACTTCTCACTTTAACACCACCTGATCAGATTTATATTGTTATTTTTCCGGGCTATGGCTCCCACCAGGGAATTTTTCCCTTCTTCTTCCCCGCCCGCGGCATCTGTAATGATAAATACCCTGTCATAGCTTTCGATATTATACAGGTAAGTCGTCCTGTCCTTATCATACAGGCTCTTGAGCTCATACCTTGTCTTCAAAGGATATGATTCATCCGCAAAAACCATGACAGGGCTGCGGGTCGTAGAATGGCTCCATGCCAGAACCCCTTTCTCCTCCATGCACCTTGCCGCAAAAAGCGCCGGGTACATGAATTCCTCCGTTCCCACCACCAGGACTCTCTCACCCGCCTCAAATTTAAAAGCGGCATCTATTTCATGCCACAAAGATTCACATGCCCTCCTGTAGCCCGCTCCGTCCACAAGCCTCCTGGCATCTGCCTTTCCATTGATCTTTACTTCCCTCGCGCATACACAGCCCGCAGATCCGCACTCTTCGTAAATACCCCCTGCCATATTCCTCTCAGCAAGAGCCGCATACTTTTCATGATCCGTCTTAAGCACATAGAGCGCAGCAATCCCTTTCTTCTCGTAAATTTCCAGATGCTCCTTTTCCATGCCGTTTAAAAGGGACGCGACCGAAAATTTTAAATCATTTCCATACAGCTCTTCCATCACGCTGACAATATTCAGAATCGTATTGCCCGTCGTAACTTCGTCCTCGATAAAGACCACGCGGTCAGCTCTGCCTATCGCCTGGTCTATATCGTCCTTCACAAGCTTTTGTTCCGTGGCATGGCTGTGGCTCTCGGAAAAGAACAGATACGAAACTCCGGGAATATGCTCCCTTGTTGTCTGAATATACTGCGCTCCCAGCCTTACCGCCGCCTCTGCTCCTATGGCAGTCGCTGTCTCCGCAAATCCAATCAGCAGAAGCCTCTCTTCTTTGTATTCCGCCCGTATCAAATCTGCCAGCGCATCAAACAGCTCAAACGCCTGCCCTGGGCGGACTGGTATGTGTTTTCCCTGCAGCGGGTTTACCACAAGATAGTTTCTTTTTTTATTATTTTCCCTCTTTCCGACGGCAACCAAGTCTTTCTCCGAATACATGATCTTCTCCTTAATACCTTTTTATAAGATGTCCGAAGCCTGTAACTTCTTACCATTATAGCTTTCCGTCATCCAAATTACAACCTCCCGGCAAAATACTATTCACTGCCACAAACACCGCCGCCCCGATGGCCATCACGGCATAAAAGCTTACCCCTCTCGTAATGCACATGGATGCCGCCAGATAGCTCCCGGCAAAGATGCTGCCGAACACGCAAGAGTACATGGCCTCCGTAATTCCCTGTGCCCCAGGAATCGGCAGCATATCCACCGCGATATAGACCGATGCCTGCACACAGACGATATCCAAAAGCGCCGTGCCTGAAAGCCCAAGGCCCCGGTACACCACATAAGTCAGCACGAACACCGTAAACCGCTGCAAAAATGTTCCCGCAAGAATCACTCCGATCATCCGTTTATTCCTTTTAAGGAAATGAACCGTTCCCTGATAGCCGGACAAAAACTGTTCCATTTTATCCCGGCGCGCACCGGATTCCCTCCAGATCCTGAGCCTCATCATGATTCCCTCCGCCCGGTAAAAAATCCCCCGGATCGCACCCGGGGAAAACATCACCAGCAAAAGGAGCGCCACCAGCGCCGTATTTAAAAACAGCCCAAGAAAATATAGGCCGTAATACTTTTGCAGATAGCTTCTTAAGGGAACATTCCAGAACAGGACAATGCCGATGCCGATCAATACGAGCACCAGCTTATAGACGACAGCGACGCTCATCAGCACCACCGATGACGCCGCCAGAGATCTGCCGTCTCTTTTCATATAGTAGAGCTGCATAGGCTGCCCGCCTGTGGCAGAGGGCGTGATGCCGGAAAAGAAGAAGCCGATAAAGGAGTAGCCGATACACCGGGAAAGCCGCGTTTTCTCCCCGATGCCCCTGAAAAGATACCAGATCATGCACCCTTCCGCCGACACGAAAAACACCGCCAGGAAAAAAGCACCCGCCAGGTAGCCCGGATCCATCCTCCGCACTGCCTCCGCCGTCCGGGAAATATCCTGGCTGCGGAAGACAAACCAGAAAGTCAGCAGCATAATTACCGTAAAAAGTCCGATATGAAACAAAAACTTACGAGCGCCCTTCTCATTCATACACCGAGACTCCTTCCAGCCAATGCTCCAAAAGATCTTCACGGTGTGCTGCCTCATCCTCTTCCACCAGCTTGGAAAGCTCTCCTTCAAACACCGGTTCCATCTCCTCATACTCATAAAAGTCCTTCGGCGTCACCAGGGAGAAATGCTTATCCGCAATGCAGATTCCATTTTCCCCGAGAATCCTTGCCAGGTAGGACGAGCAGGTATACTGGTTCCTCACATAAAGAGGTATGCCAAGCACAAGGAACGGCAGTGCGGGCACCGCATAGTGGATGCTGTACCGCCGCATATAATCCTCCCGCAATCTTTCCATGATCTTTCTCTTCTGTTCTCTGGTGCAGGAAAGCCTGCACACCCGATAATACGCCCTCGGAAATGTATGTAAGATCTTGTATTTATCTTCCTTTTCAAACCCGGCGAAGATTGGAACCGCCGGGTTTCGCCTCCCCACACTGTAACACTCCGAAAGCCGCACATCCGCCGCCAGCGCCACATGGACGTACCGCTGCCGTAAAAATCTCCGGATCAGCCCGGCGAAAAACCCAGGCGTATCTGCAAACGCAATATAAATACATGTCATATCCTTATCCTCCCGCAGCCCTCATAATTCCTGCCGCACCATTCTGTATATCTCGCCGGGCTGCTGCATTTTTACTGGAATTTATATATCTTTTTCGCCAGCCTGTATCCGTCTATAGTCGCCCTCTTCCCCAATTTCCCAGGAAGATTCGTAAGGCCGCACAGTTTTGTAAACCGAAGCCTCCAGTAAAGACTTGGGTTCTGCTCTTTTATCTCTTCCCAAAGCATGGTATGGCGCGCCTCGGCATCCTCATCGCCCTTAAGCAGCAGATGGATGGAGGAAATTGCCATCATAATTGAAATATTGCGGCACATGTAACCGGCAAGTTTTGGATGGATCTTCCGCACTTCGTTCAGATCCACGCACTCCGCCACAATTTTTGTCACCTTTATCTGCTGTTCAATACGGCTGATCATTACTTGCTCATTCACCGACTGGTCCTCCCTTCCAAGGTAATACTGGTAAAGGTCAAGGTTCAGATAGTATACTGTCTCCACGTACGGCAGCGGCTGGTAAGCAAAGATATTGTCCACATAAAAGGTGTGCTCCGGCAGAACCGTGCCGGAACTCCTGAGCACCTCCGTGCGGTATATGAGCGCATGCATGATCAGGTACTGAGACGGCCGGAAAGCGCCTATGTCATCCCAGGTAATCCGCTCTTTTTCCGGGAACACATTCCCGTATCGCATAGTCTTTTTTGTGCCTTCTTCCAGATGGTTGTAGGTGTAATTACAGATAAGGAGGTCAGGGCACACTCCCTCTTCTCCCTTGCTCTCCCTGACGCACCAGTCCTCCAGCTTTTCTGCCAGTTCCCTGTAGGCGTGCTCATCAAACCAATCGTCCGAATCCAGCACCTTAAAATATCTCCCTGTGGCAAGGGCAAGCCCTGCATTGACCCCGGAGCCGTGACCTCCGTTTTCTTTATGTACCACGCGCACCGTATCGGGGAACCGCCTGACATAATCATCGGCAATCTCCCCTGTCCGGTCCGTGGAACCGTCATTTACCACGATAATCTCTATATGCTCCATCCATCCTCGCGGCAGAATCAGAGAATCAAGACAGCGCTCCAGATACTGCTCCGAATTATAGCTTGGTATAGTAATCGTTAAGTATTTCATCCCTTTTATCCTCCTGCGTTAAGTATTTTCTTTCCTTACATGCCATTTAGTATATTGGATAATTCTTAAGAGATTAGTTCCATAATTCGAAAGAAAAACGAAAGATTTTTCCGAAAATTTCCAAAAACCGCCGTTTCCCAATCCATCATGCCATATCATCCCGCAGCGCGTCAATGATATTTTCCTTCTTAATCCTGCTGACAGAATAGAACATCGTCAAAAGCACAATCAGGAACACGCCCAGCATGCTAACCCCCATGGCAGCCCACGGAATGGAAAAGTCAATGTTCTCCGCCCCGAACTGCATCAGCTGGTATATCGCGTAGGAGATAAGCAGCGACAAAGGGATTCCCCACATAAGCGCCTGCACTCCATAAAGGATGCTCTCAAAATTCATCATATCCTGAAACGCCCGCTCCGACATGCCCACTGAGCGCAGCATGGCAAGCTCTCTGCGCCTGAGCCTAATATTGGTAGATATCGTGTTAAATATATTGGCAACGGCGATCAGCGTGAGCATGGCAAGAAACGAATAGCAAAATACATTCGCAATGAAAATCATGTTGTTGTTCTGTTCCGTCATCCTGTTCATGTTCAGCAGGAGATAACTTTCCTCCGCATCCGAGACAGAGAGGATATTTCTCATCTCACTCTCTGTCCGCACCGGGTTGTCCGAGCTGACAGACAGTCCTTTTGCGGCAATACGGGTATCCGGCGCAAGCAGCCTATCCTTCATAGAATAGGGCGCCGTCAGCGTGAAGAGATATGGCGGCCGCTCCGCTATATCCTCACTTCCAATCGCAGGCAGGATATCCGGCATGACTATCTTCACAAAATTAATCTTTAAGGGAATATGGCGGTCTTCCTTCTCTCCGGGCAGCGTTAAAGTAAGCTCCTCCGAAAGGTTCTTAAACATATCCACAAAATCCTCCGGCTCCTTCATACGGCCTGTATCCCCGCAATCCACTACCGCGATGGCGAGAACGCCTGCATTATCCCCAGTTCTCCCGGTTCCCTCAGACGCTGTATTTCCTTCAAGCCCTGCCTCCTTTAATAGTCTCTGGTACTCGCCGTCATCTACAATCTGCAGCCCTGCCGGGAGTTTTATCTCCTTTCTCCCATCCGGGAGTTTCATGGCCTCCTTTAATTCTTCTGTCAGGCAGTCGGCCTCCGCCGCTATCGTTCCGTTAAGGTTCATCTGATAAAAGCTTTCGGTCACATCCGCCGCCTCCCGGAATTCATCCCGCAGCTTAAAGAGCTTTTCATCCGGCATATCCGCCGCAGAAAATGCGATGTCATAAGTGGAAAATACAACTGCTGCTTCCGATGCCTGCCGCAGTTCCGCCACAAAACTATTGGTAACGACAAAAAGAATCACGCTTAACGAAAGTGAAAGGATAATGCTTCTGTAACGCTGCCTGTTCCGTTTAAAATTTTTAACAGCAAGCATTCCCGGCAGCCCGAACAGATGACCAGAAATCCACCCCGTCTTTACCTTCTTTCCCTCCAGCTTCACCTCATTTGTCTGACGGATACATTCCATCACCGGCGTTTTTACCGCTTTCCTCGCCGGAAGATACGCAGAAATCTGGATTGTTGCAAAGCTGATAAACACTGCCGCTAAAATAGCCGGAACCGAAAGCACAAGTTTCAGGGGAACACCGCTGTAGAGCACTCCCTGAAAGTTCTCCGACACAAGCAGGATCACCGCTTTGATGCCTGCAAGCCCCAGAATCACTCCCGCCGGGATGCCCGCCGCGCCGATGCAAACCCCCTCGAACAGCACAGAATTCCTCAGCTGCTTTTTGGTCGCCCCCACTGACATCAGGATGCCGAACTGCCGGGTTCGCTCATTTAAAGAAATGCTGAAAGCATTGCGTATCAAAAATACCGACCCGAGCATAATAATCCCCGCCGCGATTCCGCCCACGGTGTAAAGGAGAAAATTGAAAATCTCGCTGCCGGATGCCCCCATAAACCGCAGCACATCATCATTCATCGCCGTGCAGGCCTCCTCTCCTTTGCCGGATGCGTAGGCTTTTGCCCCCCGGGGATTTTTAAGCCTGACGAAAACGCTGCATCTTGAAGGCTCCTCCCCGTCTTTCACTTTGGTGACCAGCGTAAACCCGGGGTCGTCGGAATCCGTATAGGAAATCCTCGCACATATCCCCACCACGGCAAAGGTTCTCTTCTCTCTGACCATAAGCTCTTCCCTGCCCGTTTCATAGGGTTCCGACTGCCTGAGCTTTTTTCCGTCCCTTACGCGGTCGCCCAGGGAAAGCTCCAGAACATCTCCCTCTTTTATGTGCACGCCGCCGGTAGACAAGACGCTGCCGGACACTATAATCTCGCTGTCATTCTCCGGCAGCCGCCCAGATACAAGCTCTATTGGAAGTGCGTCAAAAGCCGCCTCATCGTATCCCGTGACAAATACGTAAGGGCTTTTTTCATTTTTACTTCCCTCAAGCTTTGCATACCCGAGATTTTCCGTCACGACTGCCGATTCCGCCTCCTTATCTTCCGACCGCTCCCTGGCAAATCCGGCATCCACTTCTTCAAACGCCACATGCCAGCCGCCGGCCTTTCTTTCCGCCCCACGCACCATATAGTCTAAAAGAGATACCCCGAAAGTCGCTCCTGCGGTCATCAGGGCTGCTGAGAGCGCAACGCCCACAACAGTCACAAGCGTCCTTGACTTATTTTTCTTTAGCCCCTGAAGAGCCGTCTTGTGAAATATATTCATGACCGCACCACCCTTTCATCCCGCACCACCTTTCCGTCTGAGATGCCGATAATGCGATCCGCCTGCAGGGCAATATTTTCATCGTGGGTTACAATGAGAAGCGTCTGCCCATACATCCGGTTGCTCTGTTTAAGCAGCTTGATAATCTCGTGTCCATTCTTGCTGTCAAGGCTCCCGGTCGGCTCGTCGGCAAGCATCACCTGAGGCGCATTCATCAGCGCCCTGCCGATGGCGACGCGCTGCTGCTGCCCGCCGGATAGCTGGTTCGGCAGATGATTTTTCCTCTCCTCAAGCCCTAAAAGACACAAAAGCTCATATAACCGCTTTTCATTTACCTTCCGCCGGTCCATCAGGATCGGCAGCGTAATATTTTCTTCCACATTCAGCGTAGGGATCAGGTTGTGGAACTGGTAGATAAGCCCTACCTGCCGCCGCCTGAATATTGCCAGACGGTCACTGTCCTGGGCATACACATCCTGCCCATTTAAAAATATCTTCCCACTGGTGGGCACATCCACACAGCCAATGGCATGGAGAAGCGTAGATTTCCCGGAGCCGGAGGCACCGATGATAGCCGTAAACTCTCCCTTTTTAATGTCAAGTGAAATATGGTCAAGGGCGGTCACCCGGTTATCCCCCTGGCCATAGACCTTGCACAGATCCTTAATCTCTAAAAATTCCATAATAATCCTTCCTTTCCTTAGAGTTAATCTTATCATAGTCCTTTTCACTTACATTTCCGTGACTTTAAGGTGAGAGTTCTGTCACTTTGGAAAACGCAGGACGAACAGGGCTCCCCCTTTCGGATGATTTTTCGCTGCGACAGTTCCCCCCTGTCCGGTGACGATGGTCCTGCAGAGCGACAGCCCGATGCCAAATCCTGCCGTCCTCATATCCTTCCCCCGGTAGTAGCGGTCAAATACCCTGGATAGCTCTTCCTCCCTAAACCCCTTCCCGCTGTCGCGTACCGTGATTTCCGTATAGAGCGCCGTATCCTGGCAGGTAATCCAAATTTTCCCGGTATCCTTCACATTTTCCATGCAATTTTTAAACACATTTAAAAGCCCTTCCGCCAGCCAGTCAAAATCTCCCTCAATGAAAATCCCCTCCGGCACCGAAATTTCCGCCTCCACCTCGCGAATCTCCATGGCAATAAGCAAAGGGCGAAGAGCCGCCTCCACAAGACCTTTTACCTCCACCCGCTCCTTCTTAAAACTAATGATGCCTGCATCCAGCCTGGACAGCTTAAGAAGGGATGTAAGCAGCATATCCATCCGGGAAAAGAGCTCCTCGGTCTCCCGAAGAAGTTCTTTGTGCTCCTTCTCTTTCGGGCGTTTTTCAAGCAGCGACAGAATCAGGTTCGCCGAGGTCAGGGGCGTCCTTAGCTGATGGGCAATGTCTGCCAATGACTCTGCCAGACGCTCTTTCTCTTTTTTCAGGGCATTGTTCTGCTCCCGGATGCGAATCGTCATCTTCCCAACCTCGCTCCTTAAGATCGACAGCTCTCCCTCCTCGCAGTCCGCGATAAGCACCCGGTCCCTTTCATGGAGCACCTGGTCGATCTCCTCCGAGATCTCCGCAATTTTCCCGTATCTCTCCCTTGTAAGCATGAAAAAAAGAAGTCCGAGCAAGCAGGAGGAAAAAACGGAGAGGATTCCTGCCGCCGGATGAATCTGATATGACGCGATTCCTGTTCCTCCTCCTATTACAAAGAACAGAACCGCAAACCGCCTTATTTCCCGATTCCGAAACATCTCCCTACCCCTCCCCCAGCCGATATCCAGTTCCCCGGACGGTCCGGATAATCCTCGGGGCAGCCGGATCGTCCTCAATCTTCTCCCTCAATCGCTTGATGTACACGGTCAGCGCATTGTCCGTGACAAACTCCCCTGCCGCATCCCAAAGCTCATTTAAGAGCCTGTCTCTCGTGATGATGCTCTTGGGATTGCTGACAAATACAAGCAAAAGGCGATACTCCAGCGCGGATAGGAATATTTCGCTGCCATTTTTCTTCACGATCCCGCTCGCCGTATCTACCAAAAGCCCTCCAATATTAAAAGAAGAAGATGCCTTCCCGCCCTTCCTGAGCGCAGCCTTGATGCGCGCCACCAGCTCCCGGGGGCGGAACGGCTTGGTTACATAATCGTCCGCCCCCATATTAAGCCCTGTGACCACGCTGGCCTCGTCATCCGACGCCGTGAGAAAGATTACCGGAATATCCTGCCGCTCCTTAATCTCTGTGCAAACTGCAAAGCCGTTTCCATCCGGCAGCGAGATGTCCACCAACGCCAAATCGAACCTGTGCTCTGAAAGGCGTTCTGCCGCCGCGCTGCGGGTAGAAACGCACATAACTTCATAACCTTCCGCGCGGAGCAACAGGGAAAGATTCCTCGCAATCGTGCTGTCGTCTTCCACCAAAAAAATCTGTTTCATATTGCCTCCTTTAACAAATTGGGAGGAGCATATACTCCTCCCAAACTTATGATTATTTTTCCATCTGCCGGGTTCTTGCCTCTTCCCTCTCCGCAATCCGGCGGGCAATCTCCTGCTGCCTGTCTGTAATCTGCCTTGCCCTCTGACGCTGGTCATTACCCAGCTGCACTGACCTTCCATGCTGTGTCTCCTCAAGCTGCCGAATCCTCGCCTCTTCTCTTTCTGCAATCTGATGAGCAATCTCCTGCTGCCTGTCTGTAACCTGCCTCGCCCTCTGGCGCTGGCCTCCTACAGCCCGCACGGAACTGCCTGCCACTGCATTCCCCTCAGGCTGTGCCGCCTGGCCCCCTGTTGTCTCTGCCGCAAATGCAACCTGTACGCCGACACCGAAAAACACTGCAAGGCACATACAGAAAAGCACTATTTTAAAAGGATTTCCAGAACATCTCTTGTTCATCTTATCAAGCCTCCTAGAGCATCATCCTATCTCTCTTTCTTCTCTTTAATAAATTTCCCGGTGAACCTTTCCCCACAGCTCATCGGTCACTTCCCGCGGATCCCCCATGCTCTCCGTCATTCCAAGAGACAATACAGCCTCCAATCGGCAATGCTCCGGGAATCCCAGCAGTTTCCTCAGATATTCTTCTGTGCTGTCTCCGGCAGACGTTCTCCTGAGACGCCCCTGTATCCAGCAGCTCCCCACACCGAGGTAACTTGCCATCAGATGCATGTTGGACATTACGATAGAGCAATCTTCCGTCCATACATCCGTTTTTTTCTCATCCGCAATCACAGCAATGGCCGCATTGGCTCCTTCCAGCATCTTTGCGCCGTGGTCGCGGCTTTCCGCCATTTTTTGAAGACTGCTTTTATCTTTCACTACAATCAGTTCCCAGGGCCGGATTGCACGGCCGGATGCAGACAACAGGCCTGCCTCTAAAATCTTCCTGATATTTTCCTCGCTGACATCCTCTGAAGTATAGGAACGCACACTTCTCCTCTGCCGCATGATTTCTAGCAAATCCATAATTTCACTCCTTTTTGCCAGAGGCATTCTCTGAAAGAGCCTCTTGCGGTTTCTCCTCTATCCGCTGTATCAGCACAAACACTGCTGCCGCCGTACTTGCACATATCACTGTGACAGCTCCCATATAAAGAGGTCTCTCGGCTATCCGGTCAAGGACTTTCGTCTCTGTCATGACCACAGAAAAAATGTTTGCTGTCATATGTGCAAATGCCGGAGCCTTCACGGAACCGTATTTCTCATACAGATAGCAGAACATAAATCCCATGAAAAACCCATATAAGATCTGTACAAAATTGCCGTGGAGAAAGCCGAACACACAGGAAGAATAAACCGCTGCGCGCAAAAAAGACGCCTCCTGGCGCACACGCCGGAACATAAGCCCCCGAAACACCAGCTCCTCGCACACCGGTATCAGTACGCCCAGGCATGCGATCTGCATCGGCAGCGACGCGGCGTAAAGAGCCTCCATCGTCTCTTCGTAACTCTCGCTCATCTCATAGATGCCGCTGATCTCAATTATATTATTTAACCCAAGCGTCACGGCTAACGCCAGGATGAAAATCCCGGCATACTTCCAAAGAGCCGCCTTATTATTCGGCACGAACCCTGATTCCTTCTCCCTCACCCTGTCTCTGTGAAACATAAAGAGCATTACCGGGATCGTTATAAGCGCCGCAAATCCTTCTATCGGCGTGGCATATTTTATGAACTCCTGCGCCATCTCTCTTGCCAGCTCTGCAGAATCTGATATCCTGCCCATATACTGTTCAAACGCCGCCTGCAATTGATAGATATCCTGTATGCTTTTTAAATCCGCGCCGCTCTCCCTCGCAATCACAATCACTTCAAAAATCATCCCCGAGGCCATCGACACGGCCACAGCAATCCCCCATTTGATAAACAAGGGACTCCAAATACGCAAGAACTGATTTTGCGGCTTAAGAATCGGCTCCTGGTTCAATCTATATTGATACTGCTCCATATTACTCCTTACTGTACGCAAATATTGCCGCCATGCATTTTCCTCTATAATTTCACTGGAATCACGTCTATATCAAGATTCCAGAGAAATTTATCCAGATCTTTGTATGACAGAAATACCGTCGCCGTGTTTTCCAGCGGATGGATCCCAAGGCTCTTGCATCTGCTCAGGCTTTTATCAATAAAGAACTCTACCGCATGATCTGTATCGTTCATAAGGCCGAACGGAGTTACGCTTCCCTGCTTAAGCCCCAGGTATTTTTCCAGCCTTTCTTCGGATGCAAAGCTTAAATTTCCGGCGCCGAGCTGCCTGCCAAGAGTTTTTAAGTCTATCTTCGTGTTTTCATCCGCCGTCACGAGAAAATGCCTCTTCCCTTTTGAATCCCTCAAGAACAGATTTTTGCACAAAGTACCCTTTTTCGTAAGTCCAAGCCTGTCCATATCCTCCATCGTAAAGACCGGTTCATGCTCCACAGTCTCATATTTGATCTTCATCTTGTCAAGTGCATCATATACTCTCTTTTTCTGGTCTTCCATAGCCTCTTTCTCCTTCCAAAAGAACTTGTTTTATTATATTTCATAATATAGCAAAAGTAAAGACGTTTATATAAGCTCTGCCACTGCCTCCTCATATCTGTCAGCGCACTGGGCTTTTCGGATTTTCTTAAGCGGCTTTTCATGCCCCGGGAAAGAATCCCCAAGATAGCACCAGAGCTCTTTCATCTTGAACAGCACATTCCGGTCGCCCATTCCAAGAGACTGATAGCCTTCGTAAATCCTGTCATGGAAACGCCGCAGACGCCCTGCCCCGCCCCCCTCCCCGTGTATTTCATCCAGAAGGGCCGGATTTTTAAGGATTCCCCTGCCAAGCATGCAGGCGCTTGCTTCCGGGAAACGCTCCCGCATCCTGCCGTACCTTTCCGCATTAAAAATATCCCCATTGTAGCACACGCTGCACCTGCTGTTTTCCAGGCCGTATGCAAACATCTCCGGGTTCGGCTCATTTTTATAAAAGTCCTTCTGTACTCTTGGATGGATGATAAGCTCTTCCAGCGGATACCTGTTGTAGATATCCAGGATGTGCGTAAACTCTCCCGGCTCATCCTTTCCGATCCGTGTTTTCACCGAGATTCTCACCCCCGTTCCCTCCATCCCTTTAAATACCTCGTCAAAGAACCGGTCAAGCTCCTCGGGGAATGCCAAAAAACCCGACCCGCGCCCCTTTGACACTACTGTTTTTGAAGGGCAGCCAAGGTTTAAGTTTATCTCGCGGTAACCATAATCCAAAAGCTTCCCCATGGTTTTTATGCAGTCCTGCGCGTGGTTGCTCATAATCTGCGGCACAAGGCAAAGCCCCTTATTATTTTCCGGAAGAATCTCCCTCTTTTCTTTCGCGCTGAATCCTTTCTTGCTGTGAGGCACTAAAAACGGCGTAAAATATTTGTCCATAGGACGGAAAAACTCGTGGTACGCATTGCGGAATATAGTTGTCGTAATCCCCTCTAAGGGCGCAAGATAAAACTGCATGATGCAAAAGCTCCTTTTTATCGTCAATGCAAGACGCTGCAAACTACAAAAGGAAGTCCTCTCCCAGACTTCCCTGTAATCTCTGTCTTCATGATTTTGAATTCGTGCAGAACTCTCCTACATCCCGGAGATTCCCTACAACTCTGTCTGCCTTTTCCAGATTCTGTTCTCCCGATGTCTCATTGCGGTAACCGTAGCAGTAGATTCCCGCGTTCTTTGCAGCCTCTACCCCCGCTGAAGAATCCTCCACCGCGGCCGCCCGGCCGGGGCTTATCCCAGCAATCTCAAGAACCCTCTCATACACATCAGGAAACGGCTTTTTGTTGGCAACCTCGTCGCCTGTCACGATGATGTCAAAATGCTGGATAATGCCCAATGCCCGCAATACACGTTCTACCATTGCCCTGTCGGAAGAAGTTGCAAGCCCTGTCTTAATGCCTTCTTCCTCTGCCTGCCCAAGCACTTCCAAAAGCCCTTCTGTTACCGGCACAAGCCCTGTCTCCACCTGCTCGGCAACAAGTGAAAACTGCTCGTCTTCCATCTGTTTTGAATCCCAGGCCATGCCGCATATATCTGCAACGGTTTCCCAGAAGAGGCGCGAGGACTTCCCTACCGGATCCGGGAAACAGTCCAAAGGCTTTACACCGTACTTCTCATACATCATCTCCCGTGCCCTCTGGTGCAGCGGCTCACTGTCCAGCACGACTCCGTCCATATCAAAGATCAGAATCTTTTCTCTATCCATAATAATAATTACTCACTTTAATTTACTACGCAACCGCAAAAAACGGAACGCGCTCTTTCAATACTTCTTCCGGTTTCGCCTGCTCCGGCTGGTTCTCGGCCGCCGTCACTGTCCTTGTCGTTCCTCCGGACACATAAACGTCGCCGCACTCCGGACATATCTCCGTATGTATGCTTACCGTCTGGCTCACAACCTTCCGGTCTTCCCTTGCAGCGCTGGCCTGTTCTCTCACCACATGCTCCATCTCATGCCCTCTCACTGCTGCCGCCGCCTGCTCCGGGGCAATGCGTGTCGCCGTCTTAAAGGAAACTCCCGGGTCGTCGGAACCGTCCTGGTACTTGCGGTTCTCACAGGTCTCGCATTTGCCGTCCTCTGCCGCTTTTTGAATGTCTCCGGCTCCGCCTGACTCACCTGCCTGTTCCGCGCCCTCTGGCTCGTACTGCTGCATACGCATCCGTACCGCCATCTCTGCCGGGTCTGCTCCCTGACGCAGGAAAGGTATGACCTGGCCAAGCCCGTCAGAAAAGTCATTTCGCACAGGCCTTACCGGATCAACCGGCTCTACCGGCACGTCCGGATTTGCCGCACGTCCTGCAATCAGCACTTTTCCTGACCTGCCAACTTTCTCTGCCTGCTGTACCTGAGACTGCTCCTGTCCTTCCGGCCGTGAGACGCCTCTGTACTGATAATAATTCAAATACGGATATCCTCCTGAAATAGCTCCTACCATAGCGATCACCTCCGCATAATCATTCCTTGTTACATTATAATATTCTTGCCCTTAAAATGCAACACTTATCTTACTCTCCGCCGTCATCCTCTATAAGAGGCTGTGTGACATGCTCTGCCGGAACATCCTCTGACGCCGTGTTAAAATTCACCGCATCCACCACCTGCCCAAGTGTCTTGTCATACAGAACTATGTTGATCCCCGGCTTATTTGCCTCGTATGTTACCTCATTTACCGTGACGGCAGCCTCCTTGCTGCCTGCCGCGTCCGTTCCCGTGACCGTAAACGTATCTTCTCCCCACGTATAGGGGCTGCTCTTAACCGTTCCTGCCCCTTCCTTCTGGAGAACCGCCTTTCCGCCGTCCAGCAGCGCCACGTATGCCGCTCCTTCCGGCACCTCAAGCCCGAATTCCCTGAATGCGCTCTTATGTCTGGAGGAAAAATACTGGCCCGGATTGCCGCAGACGGTTACCGCCGCAATAAAGTTCCCGCTCCCAAGAGATTTCACATACTGCTCCAGGTCGCCGATCGTCGGCATCGTATAGGACTCTATGAGGGCATCGAACTTTACTGCCGACTCATCCCAGAATTCCCGGTTAGAATCACTCATCTTCGTGTCAAAACTGTAATGGTCCTTCAGATATTTCCCGAGAAAAGAAGATGCCTTCTCGCACCCCAGGATGTTTAAGTGCATTCCCTTGTCGTGCGTGTCCGTCTTCCAGTTTATGCCTATCTCATCTCTGTGAAGGTTCATATCCAGAAACGCAATGCTGTTTTCATCCGCGAATTTCTTTACAGTCTCCCCGGCTTCCGGCGACCACTGCATGCTCGGCATGCGTACAAGCTGAAAATCTATGCCCTTTTCCTCGCACATGCTTTTCATCTTCAGAACCGCGCTCCTGCACTTCGGGCCTATCTCTCCGTTGAGTTCTGTATTCTCTCCGGCCTCCCACCGCTCATATGTGCCGATGGCCTTATCCGACGCCGGCCTGGTGGTAAGCTTTAAAGCTGTTCCCATCAGGTAGTAAGAAGAATCCCATGCAAGGTGGAAATCCGTCTGATCAAGGTCGCTCCATCTGGAGTGAAACCTCAAAAGCGGAAAGAGATATTCCTTTTTTGACTCCCCGGTATTTTTGCACACCGTGAGGATTGCTTTCAGTTTCGTGGGCGACCACCGGAGATAATCTATATTTTTCCGGTTATGACCCTCATCCGTCTCCTCCTCGTCCAGGATTGCGCCCGCCTCGTAGATTACGACTTTCGGGGTCTGGTACTTCAGCGCCTCCTCCAGATAGTACGCGCTGATCCACGCTTTCTGCGCCGGATTGGAAAACACATACCCGGAAATCCCCTGCTCCTCCCAGATTTTGAGAGGCGAAATCCCGCAGTAGGAAAAGCTTGAGCCAAGATATATCACGTCATGGGTGTTCTTCTCCTGCCTGTAAAATGCCTGTACCCTTGTCTGTGTCTGATTGCCGTAATAATTCCACTTCGGCTCGAATACTGCCGTCAGTATCCCGAATATAACCACAAATATCAGGCTTGCCGAAACCATCTTCAATATATTTTTTCGCGTCATATCAATCACCTTTAATATTGCATATAGATAAACCCTGCCGCATCATATCCGTGGCCGTATACGCCAAAGATCAGCACGGTAAATACCAGCCCGAAAGCAAGCCCCCAGCGAAGGTACAGGTTCTGCCCGTAAAGCCATTCCCGTATCTTCATGCGCTCCTGGAATATCTCCACTACAAGAAGCACCAGGCAGGCAAATAAAAGGACATAAAAATCCGGCCGCTCCAGCCCGAGCTTATACAGGCCCTCGTTGAAAAAGATGCCCACATTCTTTGCTGTAAACATCGATTTCAATATAGTGAGCGACGCCCCGAAATCAGGCGTAATATAGATTATGCGCCCGATTGCCACAAGGAAAAATGTCCGTGCCATCTGAAACAGACTCCAGGAGGCGCACTTTTGGTTGATGCCGAGCCTATCCCCCAGCTTCACCAGTTTCCCGTGGTATTCCTCGGAAAGCACCGTCAGAATCCCGTGATAAAGGCCAAACACGATATACTGCGTTCCCGCCCCGTGCCACGCGCCATTGGCAAGCCACAGGACGATGCAGGAAACGTGTGCCGGGAGCATCTTCGCCAGATGAAGGTGCCCTTTTTTCCGCAGGGATTTGGATACTTTCTGGGCGGTTCCCGAAAGCGACATGGGATAAAACAGATAATCCCGAAACCATGTTCCAAGGGTCATGTGCCACCGCCTCCAGAACTCCGGTATGTCTTTTGAAAAGTAAGGCCGCTCAAAGTTGTCCACCATCTCAATACCGAACATCTTCGCCGCGCCCCTCACAATATCTATTCCTCCCGAGAAATCCCCGTACATCTGGAACGCGTAGGCAAAAGCCGCCACCCAGAACTGCCAGCCTGAGTAATCCTGATAATTATAAAATACCTGGTCTACCATGATGCTGGCACGGTCCGCGATGACCATCTTCTTGAACATCCCCCAGAGCATCAGGTATATGCCGTCCGTCAGATTGCGGAATACGAATCTGTGGCCCGCGTAAAGCTCCTTTGAGAGCTGGTCAAACCTTGAGATCGGACCCTGGACAATCTGCGGGAAAAACGTGATAAAGAGAGCCGCCTTAAAAAAGTTGTGCTCCGGCGCCACCTTCTTCCGGTAGACATCCACAAGATATCCCACCGCTTGGAATGTGTAAAAGGAAATCCCCAAAGGCAGGCCGATATGTAAAAGCGGCACAAACCCTTCCGCTCTGCCAAAAAATCTTGTGTTGATATCCGTAAAGATCAGATCCCAGAACTTCAGGACTACAAGCATCCCTACGTTGATGAGTGCCGCCGCCCATATGCACAGGCGTTTTCTTCGGATATTCTGGGCCTTGATGACTTTCTTGTCAAGCCCCGCCTCCCCGGCCTTCACTCTTTTCAGCTCGTCCTTATACTTAAGCTCAGACTTTTCAATCCAGAGGCTAAGGACATAAGTTGACACACAAGTAACCGCGATGAACACCGACAGTTTCCGGCTGCAATACACATAGAAAAAACAGCTCACAGCTAAAAGCCAGCGCCACTGGTATTTTTCAGACAACAGAAAATATACCACCAGGCTGGCTGCTAAAAACAGGAAAAAATTCAGTGATGTAAGACCCATGGCATTCCCCGCTTACTCTTCTTCCTGAAGGTTCTCTATCAGTTCAACCATTGCCTCGACACAGTTAAAATTCTCCGGAAGGAGGTCCTCTACGTTAATCGATACGTCAAACGCATCGTTCAGCTCTCCCACCAGCGACACGATATCAAAAGAATCAAGAATCCCGTCGTCAATCAGCTTCTTTTCGTTTTCAAACTCCACGTCCGGCCTAAGCTCCGTTAAAATCTCCAGTATCTCTTGTCTCATTTTTCTTTTTCCTTTCTCCTTGTATTTTTATCCTAAATGGCCAAAAGATGGTCATATAGCTGGCTTTGATATGTAATTCTCCCGCAGGTACGTGCGGTCGATCTTATTGTTTTTATTCAGCGGCAGTTTCCCGAAATGGCACAGCCTGTTCGGGAACATGTACTTGGGCAGCTTCTTTCCCATCGCTTTTAACACTTCCTTGTCGCAGGCTTCCCCCGCCTGGTAGAACATGACGATCTTTCCCTCCCCTTTGTCGTAGATGCACACTGCCGCATCTATAAAGTCAAGGGAATTCGCAGCCGCCTCAACCTCTCCGAGCTCAATCCTGTGGCCCATATGCTTAATCTGGTCATCCTTTCTGGACAGGAAGACCAGCTCGCCCATTTCGTTTACCTTTCCGATATCCCCGGTGCGGTAAATTCGCTCCGGATACGCCTGGTTGAGCGGATTCTGACAGAAACTTTCCGAAGTCTTCTCCGGATTATTGTAATACCCAAGCGCAAGGCTGCTGCCCCTGACACATATCTCTCCCGGAACATTCCTTTCTTCCACAAGCCTGTCTCCATCCAAAAGGAAAACCCCGGAATTGAGGAATGCGGTTCCTATCGGCAGCACTTCCTCATCCGCAAAGGAACGGTCAACCTTATAGAACGTGCAGTTGCATGTAATCTCCGTCGGTCCGTACAGATTTACGTAATTCACGTCCGGCAGATATCTCCTCCAGTAATTCAACACTTTGTTATGCATCACTTCACCGGAAAACATAGCTGTCCTCAGATATCCGGGCAGCTCTCCCGTAAATGCGTTCAGATTTTCTATGATTCGCAGTGCAGACACCGCCCATATAATCGTATTAATCCGTTTTTCGTTCATATAGGTAATGAGTTTCGCCGGGAAGGAGAACATCACTTTTGGTATGACATACATTGTCGCGCCGTTTTTAATCGTAGAATAGATGTCCTTGACGGAAACATCAAAATCGAAGGGTGCCTGATTCCCAAACACGCACTGGTCAGACAAAGAAAACTCCCGCGCGAAACTGTCCGCCAGATCAATAACCGAGCGGTGGCTCACCAGCACCCCCTTCGGCACTCCCGTGGAGCCGGATGTAAAGATTGCGTACAGCGGGTCTGTATCAAGGGAGCTCTTTCGGACATCCGCCAAAAGCGTTTCCTGCTCTCCGGACAGGCTTAGATCTCCTGCATCCTCAAACACTTTGCCTTCCAGGAGCAGCTTATCTTCCCTTCCCAGCTCTTCCAGTATCTTTCTGTCTTTCTCCTGCCCCACGATGACCTCCGGTTTCAGCGTATCCAGGATAAGCCCTATCCTTGCCGCCGGCATCTGCCGGTCCACAGGCACATAAAAGCATCCCGCGTAAACAGCCCCGAAAAATCCTGTAAGGCTCTGAATGGAACGGTCGATAAACACCGCCACAGGCCCTCCCTTTTTTCCGTTCAATACCTTTTCAAGCAAATATGCGCCAACGTACCTCGACTGTCTTACAAACCTGTCATATGTGACTTCTGCCTTATCGTCCGCAAAAACAACTTTATCCGGAAACAGCCTGCAGGAATCTTCCAGATATTCCAATATATTTCTCTGCATCACATGCACCTCATTTTCTCTTCCGTCCTCATGTACTGTACCATTCTAATGAATTACCCGCGGCTTGTCAATTCCTGCCGCGCTATTTTTCGCCCCGGAGGCTCAGAACTCCATCTGCAAGTATCTTCACATCGTCCAATATATAGTCAAATGCGCCTGCCTTGTAGAGGTTTATGACGATAAGCCCCACCGGAACCGCGAAGATCATCCCAAAAATACCTCCCATACGGTAGCCGATGTATAAAAACACAAGCGTAAGGAGCGGATTCATCCCCAGGCTGTCTCCCACCAGTTTCGGCTGGATCAGCTGGCGCACAAGCTGGGTCACGCCGTAAAGGATAAGCAGCCCTATCGTCATCTTATAATTCCCAACCAGGAATTTGTAAGCCGCCCAGGGCAGCAGCGCCGTACCTGTACCAAAAAAAGGCAGGAAATCCAGAAACGCAATCAATATTGCCAGAAGGAACGTAAAATGCTGCCCCATAAGTGTAAATCCAACGGCTAAAAGCACAAACACAACTACCATGATCTTAAGCTGCGCTTTAAAGTATCCTCCAACCGCATATTTTAAATTATCGCAGACCATCGTCATGCGGATAACAATAGGATCGGGCGCTATCCTCTTTGCATTGTGCAGCACTTCATCCCTGTCCTCAATAAAGAAGTACGCCGATATAAATGTCACGATAATCCCGATCAGAATTGACGGTATCTTTTTTGCAAATCTTCCCGCCGCATTTACCGTAGGCTCACTAAAACGGCCGACAATATTCCCCGCCTGCTCGTCCAGCTTTCCGATAACAGAACCTATGGTTTCCTGCGCCTCCTCGGGGAGCATCCTGAAAATACCCTCCATCCCCGAACCGATTTCACGAAAACCGGTCTCCAGATCCTTATACATCGAGGGCATATTGGAAATCAGCGTTTCAACTTCCCTCCACAGATTGCTGATAATCAGGTAGACGAGGAATACAATGCCTCCCAAAACCGCTACTATGATAAGTGCAGACCCAAGCTTTCTCGTAATCTTAAGCTTTTTTTCCAGCAGGCTGACAACCGGGCTGGCAATGGATGAAATAAGCCATCCGATTACAAACGGCATAAAAAATACAAGCGCTTTATACCCGATCACGATGAACAGCACTGTTCCAAACAGGCTGAGCCCTAGGCTGACAATCACTTTCCAGTAAGGTCTCTTTGTATTCATACATACCTCTCCATTAACTCCCATATCTCATCGCGCCCCTGTTTGCTCAGCGCAGAAAAAGGTACAATCTCCGTCTCCGGAAGGACTCCGATTCCCTGTCGGATTGCCTTTAAATGTTTCTCTTTCTGGCTGCGTTTGATCTTGTCAAGTTTTGTGGCAATGATAATCGGGCGGTACCCCTTTGACACAATCCAGTCATACATCATCTTATCATTGGCCGAAGGGTCATGGCGGATGTCAATCAGGAGAAAAACAGCCTTTAGCTGCTTTGAGCTGTACAAATACCTCTCAATCAGCTTTCCCCACTGCTGTTTCTCCTTCTCGGACACTTTCGCGTACCCATAGCCCGGAAGGTCCACAAGATACAGCTCGCCGTTAATATTATAATAGTTGATCGTCTGCGTCTTTCCGGGCGTGGCTGATGTCCTGGCATAGGATTTACGGTTCATCAGCGCATTGATAAGGGAAGACTTCCCTACATTCGATTTCCCCGCAAACGCAATCTCCGGGCATGCATTGTCCGGCAGCTTGCTGGTATACCCGCATACAGTTTCCAAATTGACACTTTTTATTACCATGTTCCATCGCCTTTCCTGTTATTTTGATTTTACAAGGGCAATTTTCAGCACCTCGTCCATGTGCGTGACAGGGGTAATGCTCAGTCCCTTCGTAATCTCAGAAGAGATCTCCTCTATATCCGCCAGATTCTCTTTCGGAACGACCACGGTCTTAATCCCTGCGCTTTTTGCCGCCAGGAGCTTTTCTTTTAACCCGCCGATGGGAAGCACCCTCCCCCTTAAGGTAATCTCGCCAGTCATGGCAACATCCGCACGAACTTTCTTCCCTGTCACCGCCGAGAGCATGGCTGTGGCCATCGTGATCCCCGCCGACGGCCCGTCTTTTGGAACCGCCCCTTCCGGGATGTGGACATGGACATCGTGCTCTTTAAAAAATCCGTCGTCAATCTTATACCTCTTTCCCACGGAGCGGATATAGCTGATCCCCGTCCTCGCAGACTCCTTCATCACGTCGCCAAGCTGCCCCGTCAAAAGGATTTCCCCTTCTCCCGGCATAATATTCACTTCAATCTGCAATGTGTCGCCCCCCACGCTTGTCCACGCCAGGCCTCTCACGATTCCAACCTCATCCGTATCATTCGCCATCTGGTAAGTATACAGCTCTTTCCCAAGGTACTGATGGATGTTGCGCTCCGTGATATGTATGGAGTCTTTCTTCTTTTCATAGATTTCCTTTGCTGCCTTGCGGCAGATATCTGCAAGCTTTCTCTCAAGCTGCCTCACGCCTGCCTCTTTCGTATAATTCCTGGTCATCTTCCAGATTGCTTTTTTACTGATGGCAAGCTGTTTTTTCTTAATGCCGTGCCTCTCTAACTGTTTCGGTATCAGATGCTCGGTGGCGATATGGAGTTTCTCGTTCTCCGTATAGCTCGACACTTCTATCACTTCCATCCGGTCCAGGAGCGGCCTTGGTATCGTCTGCAATGTGTTGGCGGTCGTCACGAACAGCACTTCTGAAAGATCCAACGGAACTTCCAGATAGTGGTCGCGGAATTTTTTATTCTGCTCGCTGTCCAGCACTTCCAGAAGGGCTGAAAATGTATCTCCCTTATAGTCATTGCTTACTTTGTCAATCTCGTCCAGCAACATCAGGGGGTTCTTCACCCCGGCGCTACGCATGGCATCCGCAATCCTTCCCGGCATGGCCCCCACGTAAGTCTTCCTGTGTCCGCGAATCTCTGCCTCATCCCGGACTCCGCCCAGTGAAATACGCACATACGGCCTTTTGAGCGCCCTTGCCAGGGATTTTGCGATAGAAGTCTTCCCGGTTCCGGGAGGCCCTGCCAGACACAGGATCGGGCTGTCGCCTTTTTTTGTCAAAGCGCGCACTGCCATATATTCCAGAATACGCTCCTTGACTTTCTCAAGCCCGTAATGGTCTTCGTCAAGCACTTTTGCGGCGTATTCTATATTTTTATGCTCCTTGCATGCCTTATCCCAGGGCATCTCAAGCATCGTCTCGATATAGGTACGGATTACCCCCGACTCGCTGGGGCTGTTCATCACATTCCGGAACCTCTTTATCTCTTTGGCAATCTTCCCCTTCACTTCTTTCGGGGCATTAAGTTTCCGGGCGGATTCCTCAAACTCCTCCGCATCTGAAAGCATATTTTCATCCCCAAGCTCCTCCCGGAGAAGTTTCATCTCCTCCCGGAGGATATAGTCTCGCTGGTTTTTGTCCACGCGCTGCTTGACTTTTGACTGGATTTCTTCCTTAACCTCCATAACCTGAACCTCGTGGGCAATCTTCCCCATGAGCATGTCGTAACGTTTCGAGAGATCCAGCTCCTCAAGAAGTTCCTGCCTCTGCATATAAGGCAGCGGAAAATTGGCAGCCACTACGTCTACCAGTTTCCTCAGCCCCCTGATGCTGTCTATCTGCGCCCCCACCTCCCTGGATGCTTTCGGGTTTTTGTCCATGTATTCCCTGAACGCCCCTTTGAGGATCAGAAGGCTCGCCTCATCATTTACAGACAGCGGCCCGTCTTCTTCCGGCCCCTCATCCGTATCTTCAACCGCCGAGACGCCGGCCCGCATATAACTCCCGTTATCCTCCAGGCTTTGAATCCTTGCCCGCTTTTCCGCCAGGATAAGTACCCGGCTGATTTTTTTCGGCATTCGCACAATCTGTTTGATCGCCACGATACAGCCCATCTCAAAGACATCTTCCACTCCTGGATCTTCTGTATCCGAACTTTTCTGTGCCGTCAGGAACAGCTGATGTTTTTCTTCCATTGCCTGCTCAACCGCCCGAAGCGATTTTTTCCGGCTCACATCGAAATGCACTACCATCTCCGGCAATACGGTCATGCCCCGCAGTGCCACCATAGGAAGGCTTTCTATCTTATTCTCCATATCATTTCTCCCGGTTATCATATAGAATTTCCTGTACGATGATAAAAGCGGGCGCAATATTCCTTTGCACCCGCCCTCTCATACATATCTGCATCTGCTAATCTGCCTTTTATAACTATGCACTTTCAGGACGAATTGCCGAATGCGTACATTCCGGCAGGCCATGCCCTTTCACTACATCTTCTGTAATGCGGCATGTCTGCAGCGTCTCATCCGACGGTGCCTGATACATAACGTCCATCATGATATTCTCCATAATGGCTCTAAGGCCTCTGGCCCCGGTCTTCCTCTTCAGGGAAATCTCAGCAATCTCTTCCAATGCTTCTTTATCAAAAGAAAGCTCAACGCCGTCAAGCTCCAGCATCTTCTGGTACTGTTTTGTAATCGCATTCTTCGGCTCTGTCAGAATCCGTACCAGAGCCTCTTTGTCAAGCATCTCCAGAGACACTGTGACAGGAACCCTGCCCACCAGCTCCGGAATCAGCCCGAATTTTATCAAATCCTGCGGAAGAACCTGAGCCAGGAGCACATCCACATTATTCTCATGCTTACTCGCAATCTCCGCATTAAAACCGATGGATTTCTGGTCGATACGTTTCTCAATAATCTTGTCAATGCCTTCAAATGCGCCTCCGCATATAAACAAGATATTTGTCGTGTCAATCTGAATCAGCTCCTGATGGGGATGTTTCCTTCCGCCCTGCGGCGGCACATTCGCCACTGTTCCCTCGACAATCTTCAGCAGGGCCTGCTGCACTCCCTCACCGGACACATCCCGCGTGATAGAAGGATTTTCAGACTTTCTTGTAATCTTGTCTATCTCATCAATATAGATGATCCCATACTCGGCGCGTTCGATATCCCCGTCCGCCGCCTGTATGATCTTAAGGAGGATATTCTCCACGTCCTCGCCTACATATCCAGCCTCCGTCAAAGCCGTGGCATCTGCAATGGCAAACGGAACGTTCAGTATCCTGGCAAGAGACTGGGCGAGAAGCGTCTTTCCGCATCCGGTAGGGCCAAGCATCAGGATATTGCTCTTTCCAAGCTCTACCCCCAAATCCCTTCCTGCCATAATCCGCTTATAATGATTATAAACCGCCACTGCAAGAACCTTTTTCGCCTCGTCCTGTCCAATTACATACTCGTCCAGAAAAGCTTTTATCTCCTCCGGCTTTATGAGATTGATGTCAGAAAACGGACTCCACTGCCCGTCATCCTCATCATACCCCAATTCCTCTTCAATGATCTCGGTACATACATCAACGCATTCATCACAAATGTAAGTGTTATTCGGTCCCGCAATCAATTTCCTGACCTGAGCCTGTGTTTTATTGCAGAACGAACATCTGATCTGATCGTCACCTCTACCTATCATGCTTTCACCTCATACATCGCACCGGACACGCAAATTAACGGTGTTTTAAGACTTCGTCAATCAACCCGTATTTCTTTGCCTCTTCCGCGGACATAAAGTTGTCACGCTCCGTGTCAACCTGAATAACATCCAACGGCTGTCCTGTATTTTCTGCCAGGATCTGATTCAGTCTCTGGCGTGTTTTTAAAATATGTTCCGCTGCAATCCGGATTTCCGTCTCCTGCCCTCTTGCTCCGCCTGACGGCTGATGTATCATGATCTCGGCGTTGGGAAGCGCAAGGCGCTTGCCCTTAGTTCCGCCTGACAGCAGGAATGATCCCATGCTTGCCGCCATGCCGATGCAGATTGTCTCAACATCGCACTTAATATACTGCATGGTGTCATAAATTGCCAGCCCCGCTGTTACCGAGCCTCCTGGGCTGTTAATGTAAAGATGGATATCCTTTTCCGGATCCTCCGCCTCCAAAAACAAAAGCTGCGCGACAATCACGCTTGCAGATACGTCCGACACTTCCTCGCCCAGAAAGATTATCCGGTCTTTCAAAAGCCTTGAGTAGATGTCATAGGAACGCTCGCCGCGGCTTGTCTGTTCAATGACATAAGGTACTAAACTCATACTGCATGCCTCCTATTTTTCTACAGCATTATCCAAAAGGAATGTAATCGCCTCCTGTACGGCGATATCCTCCTTCATCTGTTTCTTTTCCGCATCACCCATGAATTCTTTGAGCTTATCCGCTTCCATATGATAAGCCTCCGCCATCTTTGCAATCTCCTCGTCAAGGCGTCCGTCGTCAATTTCGATATTCTCAGCCTTTGCAATCGCTTCCAGGACAATCCGGGTCTCAATCCGCTTTACTGCCTGCGGCCTCATCTCTTCCTCAATCTTTTCAGGAGTCATGCCTGTGAACTGGGCATACTGCTCCATCGTAAGGCCCTGCGCCCCAATCCTCTGGGCAAACTCATCCACCATCTGCCTTACGTTCGTATCGATCATCGGCTCCGGAATCTCGAAGGAAGCATTCTTTACTGCCTGCTCAACTGCCTGGTCTTCTTTCTGGCGTTTCGCATCGGCTTCTTTGCTCTCCTTGAGCTTCGCCTCTACATCAGCCTTATATTCCTCTAATGTATCGAACTCGGAAACTTCTGCCGCAAACTCGTCGTCAATCTCCGGGAGCTCCTTAACTTTGATCTCGTGGACCATGCATTTAAAGACAGCGTCCTTCCCTTTAAGGTTCTCTGCATGGTAATCCTCCGGGAACGTAACCTTTACTTCCACTTCTTTTTCAGGCTCCGCACCGACAAGCTGCTCTTCAAATCCCGGGATGAAAGAGCCGGAACCAATCACGAGAGGATGGTTCTCTCCCTTTCCGCCCTCAAATGCCTCACCGTCAACAAAGCCCTCAAAATCCAGGATAACTTCGTCACCGTCCGCAACCGCCCGGTCTTCCACCGAGACAGTCCTTGCATTCTTCTCTGCCTCTTCTTTAAGTTTCTGCTCAACTTCTTCCGCCGTCACCTCAACAGCCACTTTGTCAACTTCAAGCCCTTTATATTCCCCAAGGGACACCTCAGGCTTTAATGCCACTTCAGCCGTGAAGATGAACGGTTTTCCTCTTTCAATCTGCTCAATATCAACAACCGGCCTTGATACGATATCCAGCTCACACTCATCATATGCTTTTGCATATGCGCCCGGAATAATCTCATTTGCTGCGTCATCATAGAATATCTCCGGCCCGTACATTTTTTCAATCATCTTGCGCGGAACTTTGCCTTTTCGAAATCCCGGCAGGCTGATCTTATTTCTCTGTTTCATATATGCGCTCTGAAGCGCTTTTTCCAAATCATCGGCAGAAACCTCAATCGTGAGTTTCGCCATGTTTTTTTCCATCTTTTCTACCTGTAAACTCATTTATTATATCCTCCTGTTTTATCCCGTCATTACACTCACCAAAGAAGTATAACACAAACATTTGCAAATATCTAGCCCCCGATTTCATCTAAGCGAAGTATTTTTGCAATCAGATTATCCATATCTTCCGCGTCTATGGAATAAATCTCATTTCCGTCTGTGGCAACCCGTAAGATGACAGTCTGCTCTTCCCCGTATTCGCTGCCCTCATACGCCGTTTCCAACAGTTCGTACGCATTCACGGCAATCTCTGCCATCATCTGTTCCATAGCCTCCTCTTCATCTCCGCCGTACTCTCCTTTGCGGACCTTTTCAGACATCTTCACGGAATCTTCCGTCAGGAGATCTCTGTATCTGATGAATGTATCGCTGGGCCTTATGATGACCGGAACTTCGTACTCTCCTTTTCCTGCCTTCTTTGCCTCCCCCACCTCGTACCTCATGGATGTAAATATGGTGGAGGCAAGCTCCGAGAATTCCTCCTGCTGAGCCTCTGAAACAGTCATGCCGTTGGTGATGTAGCCCGCCACAAAATCATCGACAAAGCTCTGATACATCTCCATAAGCTCCGCCCTGTCCGTTCCTTCCACAAATGCCCCTGCATTTCTGACATCACCCTGAAACTGGAGGGCAAGGATCGCCTCCGTATAGCCGGACGCGTCAAATCCCTTGCCGCAGCCGGCGGCCATGACGCAAATTGTACATACGATAAAAATACCGATGAATCTTTTCCCTTGTTCCATAAGCATTTCCTTTATCCGATTCCCGCTACCTGTATACGATGGACTCCGCCACGCTGAGAGCCCTCTCTTTCCCTACAAGCACCGCAATCAGTTCCAATGCAAAATCAATCGCCGTACCTGCTCCCCGGCTCGTTATGATGTTTCCGTCTGACACTACCGGCGCTTTCATGATCACCGCGCCCTGAATATCCGTCTCGACAGACGGATAGCATGTGACGCGCTTTCCTTTCAGCAGCCCCAGATCGCTCAGCACCGTAGGAGCCGCGCAAATTGCTCCGATGATTTTTCCTTTCTCCGCAAGCTCTGCCGTCACTTTTCTGACGCCCTCATGCTCTTTCAGATTCGTAGTCCCGGGCATCCCTCCCGGAAGTATGAGCGCGTCTGTCTCTGCAAAGTCCACCTCATCAAACAAGTCCTCTGCCTGCACGCTGATCCCGTGAGCCCCATGAACCATATAATCATCCATGACTGACACGGTCCCCACGTAAACCTGCGCTCTCCTCAGCAGATCCACAACCGCAAGCGCCTCAATCTCTTCAAAACCATCTGCCAGCAGCACGTTTACCTTAATCATGAAAATTCTCCTTTCCCTTTATCTTTGTCTATAAATATTATCACCGTTTACTTTTTAAGTAAATGGAATTATAATAGCTGTAAATCATAATCCCAAGGAGGCATGAACAATGGAAATCGAACGCAAATACCTTGTAAAGCAGATACCCGGAAATCTCGGCTCCTTTCCCTGCCGCATCATAGAGCAGGGTTACTTAAGCACTTCCCCCGTCATACGCATCCGAAAAGATAACGATCTTTTTGAGCTCACCTATAAGTCAGGCGGCCTCATGGCAAGGGAAGAGGTGAACCTCCCGCTGGACCAGTCCTCTTACACCCATCTCCTGGAAAAGATTGACGGGCGCCTCATCCGAAAACGAAGATATATGATCCCTCTTTCCGGCAGCCTCACTGCCGAAGTTGACATATTTGAAGGCAGCCTTGCTCCTCTTGTCCTTGCCGAAGTCGAATTCCCGGATGAAAAGCTTGCCATGTCCTTTTCCCCGCCGGACTGGTTCGGCGAGGATGTCACTTTTTCCGGGCAATACCACAACAGCCATTTAAGCCAGAGCTAACGCGAAACCGTCATGGACGGCGTTCATCGCTTTATCAATATCCTTTTCCGCCACCAGGACTGTTATCCTGATCTCCGACGTGGAGATCATATTGATATTGACTCTTGAATTGTACAAAGCCTCAAACATCTTCGCCGCAACGCCCGGATTGCTCATCATGCCCGCGCCTACCACTGACAGTTTCGCAACGTCAGGATTGCAGCTCACCTCCTGGATCGTAAGCCGTTTTTTATTCTTCTCCAGTATTTCTATAGCATGCTCCATATCATCCCCAGCAACGGTAAAGGAGATGTCTTTCGTTCCTTCCCTGCCCACAGATTGCAGGATGATGTCAACATTAATATTGTTTTTGGCTAGCGTGTCAAAAATATTGAAAGCGATTCCCGGCTTATCCAAAACCCCGATCGCCGAGATGCGCGCCGTATTTTTATCTGCCGCGACGCCTGTAACTAACAGTTTTTCCATATCTGCTCCTTCCCCGACTACAGTTCCCTCCGTATAATTCAAGCTGGAACGCACCACCAGCTCTACATTATATTTCTTTGCCATCTCCACCGAACGGTTATGCAGGACCTTTGCTCCAAGGCTTGCCAGCTCCAGCATCTCGTCATAGGTTACTGCATCAAGTTTCCTTGCATTTTTCACCACCCTCGGATCCGCCGTATACACTCCGTCCACATCCGTGTATATCTCACATCTGTCCGCATGCAGCGCAGCCGCCAGCGCCACTGCCGTCGTGTCGGAGCCGCCTCTGCCAAGCGTGGTGATATCGTCATATTTGTTTACGCCCTGAAAGCCTGTTATGACTACAATCTTCCTGGAATCCAGCTCATGAAAGATGCGCTCTGTCTCTACACGCTTGAATCTTGCGTTCCCATGCCTTGACGTAGAGTGCATCATGACCTGGAAAGCGTTCAGGGAAACAGCCGGCACATCCAAAGCCTGCATCGCCATGGCCATAAGGGCGGCCGAAACCTGTTCCCCCGTCGTCACCAGCATATCCAGCTCCCTCTTCTTTGCCCTGGGATTGATAGTCTCCGCAAGAGCCAGAAGCTCATCAGTAGTGTCTCCCATGGCGGAAAGAACCACAACCACGTCATTTCCCGACTTATATTCTTCCATGCAGCGTTTCGCCACATTAAAGATGCGTTCTTTGCCGGCAACCGAGCTGCCGCCGAATTTTTTTACGATTAACATATTTCCTCCTGCAAAAAGTGACTCATCAGCTTATATCCGTCAGCCCATACATTGCCGCTCTCCGCCGCCGTCTTCTCGCTGAATGTTTTCGGCCCTTTTTCTTCTGCTGTATTATCATACAAAAGGTAGGGCACCGCCTCTCCTGTATGTGTCCTTTCCGCAACAGGCGTCGGATGATCCGGCAAAAGCAGCAGGCGATACTCCTCCCCTGCCTCTTCCAGCCCGCAGATGACTGTCTTCAGCACTTTCTCATCAATATTTTCAATGGCAGCGATCTTGTCCGCCACATTTCCCTGATGCCCCATCTCGTCCGGGGCTTCTATATGAATGTATGCAAAATCATATCCGTCATAGGCAAGCGCCTGGACAGCTGCCTGCGCTTTCCCTCTGTAATTCGTGTGCAGCCCTCCATTTGCTCCTTTCACAGACGCACAGTCCATCCCGGCTCCCACGGCAATCCCTTTTAAAAGGTCAACCGCCGATATCATAATGCCTCTCTTACCGGTGCGCTCCTCAAAGGAATCCAGCGCAGGCTTTTTCCCCGCGCCCCAGAACCACGCCGAATTTGCAGGGTGCAGCCCTTTTTTCCGCCGCTCTTCATTCACCGGATGATTTTTTAAGATGCCGTAGCTCTCCCTCATCATATCGCGGAGTATCGGATCCCCGGGAAGGTATTCCCCGATTCTCCTTGTAAGAATGTCGTGGGGCGGAACAAGTTCTGTCTCCGTTCCGTTCTCCTGCACCAGGAGGTGGCGGTAGCTGGTCCCTGCATAAAATAAGTATCCCTTTCTCCCAAGCCCTTCTTTCAGCGCTTCTATGAGAACCGCTGCCTCTTCTGTAGAAATCTCGTCAGAGCTGTGGTCGATGATCTGCCGGTCCTCGTAGGCGCAGTCTTCCTCTGACAGCGTTACTAAGTTACAGCGGTACGACACATCTGTTTTTTTCATATCGACCCCAATGCTCAGAGCCTCCAGGGGAGACCTTCCGGTATAGTAGACTTTCGGATCATACCCCATGACTGCCAGATTGGCAGTATCGCTGCCGGGCGCCATGCCCTCCGGCACCATAGATGCCATTCCAACCTCTGACACTGCCGCCAGGCGATCCATCTCAGGAACATACGCAGCCTCCAAAGTTGTCTTTTTGCCCAGGCTGCCAAGAGGCTTTCCTGCCATCCCGTCACTTAAAACAACAAGATACTTCATCCTCTTCCTCCTTAACCTTCAATGCGGATCATATGCAGAATCCGGTCTTTGTAGCGGTTTGCCCTGGTGTCATAGTCGCCTTCCATCATAACCGGCGTCACAAGCCCGAACTCTCCCTCAAGCCCTTCGGCACGGATAATCTCAATGTCTCCAAAAGAATATTCAAGCTCTGCTTTCATCTCAGCAGCATCGCCTTTCATACGGATAAAGAAACGCCTCTTGGCATCCCCCTTATCCTCCAGAGCAAGTTTCTCCTGTTTCCACATGGTCATAATATTTCGGTTCAGATGCTTTGCGGCATCCACCACATCTGCCACCACTGCGCTGGCTGTCGGGAGCTTTCCTGCCCCGCTTCCGTAGAACATCGCGTCGCCCAGAACGTTTCCGTGTACGAAGATAGCGTTGAACACATCGTTTACATTGTACAGGGGATGATCCGGATAGAGCATGCACGGCGCGACGATGGCATGAAGGCGGTTTCCGGTGCGCTTGCTTGAAGCCAGGAGCTTTATGGCTGTTCCCATGGCTTTTGCGTACTTCATATCCTCCACCGTAATCTCCGTAATGCCTTCGCAGTAAATGTCCTCAAAATCCACCTGCTGACCCGAAATCAAGGATGACAGGATCGCAATCTTGCGGCACGCGTCATACCCTTCCACATCCGCCTCCGGATTTCGCTCCGCATAGCCGTTGGCCTGCGCCTCCTTAAGCACGGTATCATAATCCGCTCCCTCATAAAACATCTTTGTCAGCATGTAATTCGTCGTTCCGTTTAAAATGCCGGTAATCTCCTCAATCTCATCAGCTGTCAGAGAGGAATTCAGCGGGCGGATGATCGGAATCCCGCCGCCTACGCTGGCCTCAAACAGGAAGTTGATATTCTTGTCTTTTGCAATGGACAGAAGCTCTGCTCCGTGCTTGGCAACAAGCGCCTTGTTGGAAGTCGCGACGCTCTTTCCTGCCTGAAGGCATCTCTTTACAAACGTATATGCCGGCTCGATGCCTCCCATGACCTCCACCACTATCTTAATGTCCTCATCCTGGATAATGGCCTCAAAATCATGAATAATCTTTTCCTGCACCGGGTCGTCTGGAAAGTCTCTTAAATCCAGTACATACTTTATGTTCAGCTCCTCACCGATCCTCTGGTTGATTCGTTTGCCGTTTGTATTTACTACCTCCACGACACCGGAGCCGACTGTTCCATATCCCATTACCGCTATATTGATCATAACTTTCCTCCCTCTGTCTGCCAGGCAGACTTCTTTAAATAAGCATTAATGAACATATCAATGCTCCCGTCCAGCACGGCAGTCACATTACTGTTTTCTTCATTTGTCCTGTGATCCTTCACAAGCGTATACGGCTGCATGACATAAGAGCGGATCTGATTGCCGAATCCTATCTCTTTTACTTCTCCCCGGATGTCCGACACTTTGTCTGCCTGCTCCTGCTCCTTCAAAAGCTGGAGCTTTGCCCGCAGCATCTGCATTGCCTTCTCCTTGTTGTGATGCTGGGACCGCTCATTCTGGCACTGCACCACGATTCCCGTTGGCAAATGGGTAATTCTTATAGCAGACGAGGTCTTGTTGACGTGCTGCCCGCCCGCGCCGCTTGCACGGTACGTATCAATCTTCAGGTCATCATCATCAATCTCTATGTCGATATCCGTCTCGATATCCGGCACCACATCGCAGGATGCAAATGATGTCTGCCTTTTTCCCGCGGCATTGAAAGGCGAGATCCTTACCAGCCTGTGCACGCCTTTTTCTGATTTCAGGTATCCGTACGCATTTTCGCCGCTCACTTCAAAAGTGATGGCCTTGATCCCGGTAATATCCCCGTCCAGGTAATCTAACACTGTGATGGAAAAACCTTTCCGTTCCGCAAAGCGCGTGTACATCCGGTACAGCATGCCCGCCCAGTCGCAGGATTCCGTTCCTCCTGCCCCCGCATGTATTGTCATGACTGCGTTACAGGAATCATACTCTCCTGCAAGCAGCGTCCTGATACGCAGTTCCTCATACTTTTCTTCAAAATCCTTTATCTCATCTTCAATCTCGCCGACCGCCGACTCGTCCTCCTCTTCATATGCCATTTCAATCAGCAGGAAGAGGTCTTCATATCCCGTATAAAGAGAATGGATCTTCTTTACAAGTTCCTGTAAATCCTTAAGCTCCTTCATGACTTTCTGGGATTCCTCCGGATTGTCCCAAAAGCCCGGTTCCTCTATCTTTCGTCCCAGTTCCTCAATTCTGTTTTCCTTGCCGGCCGTGTCAAAGTGAATCCCTCATCTCGGCAAGAGGTTCTTCATATGCATTCAGCAATGTCTTAAACTGATCTAATTCAACCACTCTATCACCTCTTTCATATATTCTCTGGCCAAACGCCTACTTGCGCCCGCAGCACTGCTTATACTTTTTGCCGCTTCCGCAAGGACATGGATCGTTTGGGTATACCTTCTTATCTGCCCGTTTTTTCGGCGCGCGCACTGCGCTCTCATCCTTATTGGTTCCGGTAACTTTGGCAACCTGCTCCCGCTCGACTTTCTGCTCGATCTTAACATGGAACAGCGTCCTCACCGTATCTTCCGTGATGGCGTTCGTCATCTCCCCGAACATGTCATAGCCCAGCATCTTGTACTCGACTTTCGGATCTCTCTGGCCGTATGCCTGCAGGCCGATGCCCTGGCGGAGCTGGTCCATGTCATCGATATGCCCCATCCATTTTGCATCTATCACTTTCAGGAGGACAACCCGCTCAATCTCCCGGAGATGCTCTGCCTCCGGGAACTCTGCCTCTTTTTGCTCATACGCTTTCGCAGAGCGCTCTTTCAAAAGATGCTTTAATTGTTTCTGGCTCATCCCCTTAACATCTTCATCCGTGACGGAAAGTTCCGGTATGGTCTCGCGGATAGAGCGGTTTAAGGCCTTAAGGTTCCAGTCTTCATAATCCATGTCCGCAGGGATGATCCTGTCCACCGTATTCTCCAGATAATCGCTTATCATATGGAAGATGGAATCCCGCATGTTTTCTCCGTCAAGGACACGGCGCCTCTCCTCATAGATAATCTCTCTCTGCTCATTCATGACCTGGTCATATTCAAGCAAATTCTTACGGATTCCAAAGTTATTGCTCTCGATCTTCTCCTGAGCTTTTTCAATAGCGCTTGACAGCATCTTGTGCTCAATCTGCTCGCCCTCTTCCACGCCCAGGGCAGTAAAGACGCTCATAAGGCGCTCCGAGCCAAACAGACGCATAAGGTCGTCCTCAAGAGAAATGTAGAACCTGGATTCTCCCGGATCTCCCTGACGTCCGGACCGGCCCCTGAGCTGGTTGTCAATACGCCTGGACTCATGCCGCTCCGTGCCGATAATCTTCAGGCCCCCTGCCTGCCTTGCCTCATCGTCCAGTTTAATGTCCGTACCCCGGCCAGCCATGTTGGTAGCGATCGTAACCGCGTCATGGACTCCTGCCTGAGCCACGATCTCTGCCTCCATCTCGTGAAACTTGGCATTCAGTACATTGTGCTTAATCCCGCGCCGCTTGAGCATCCCGCTCAAAAGCTCTGACGTCTCTATCGTAATCGTGCCTACAAGCACCGGCTGATGTTTCGCATGGGCCGCCTCGATCTCATCGCACACGGCTTTGAATTTTTCTTTCTGCGTCTTGTATACCGCGTCATTCAAGTCCTCGCGGATGACCGGAACATTTGTGGGGATTTCCACGACATCCATTCCGTAAATCTCCCGGAACTCCTTCTCTTCCGTAAGCGCCGTACCTGTCATTCCGGCCTTCTTTTCGAACTTATTGAACAGGTTCTGGAACGTGATTGTCGCCAGTGTCTTGCTCTCTCTCTTGACCTTCACATGCTCCTTCGCCTCTATCGCCTGATGGAGGCCGTCCGAATACCGCCGTCCAGGCATGATGCGCCCTGTAAACTCATCGACAATCAAGACTTCTTCGTCCTTCACAACGTAATCCTGATCCTTGAACATTAGGTTATGCGCCCTGAGCGCAAGGATGATATTGTGCTGAATCTCAAGGTTATCGGGATCTGCAAGGTTTTCCAGGTGAAAGAAATTCTCAACTTTCCTGACCCCATCCTCTGTGAGGTTGATGTTCTTTTCTTTCTCGTTGACGATGAAATCTCCGGTCTCCTCAATATCCTCTCCCATAATGGCATTCATCTTGGAAAATTCCCCGCTGGCCTCGCCCCTCTCAAGCTGACGTGCCAGAATGTCGCATGCCTCATAAAGCTTTGTGGATTTCCCGCTCTGTCCGGATATGATGAGAGGTGTTCTCGCCTCGTCGATAAGCACTGAGTCAACCTCGTCGATAATGGCGTATTTAAGCCCTCTTTGCACAAGTTGCTCTTTATATATGACCATGTTATCTCTCAGATAGTCAAATCCCAGTTCATTATTGGTGACATACGTGATGTCGCAGTTATACTGCTCACGGCGCTCGTCATTGTCCATGCTGTTGAGGACGACGCCCACTGTCAGGCCAAGGAACTCATGCACCTGCCCCATCCACTCCGCGTCACGCTTTGCCAGGTAGTCATTGACCGTGACGATGCTGACGCCTTCGCCGGTCAGCGCGTTTAAGTAAGCCGGAAGGGTGGACACCAATGTCTTTCCTTCGCCGGTCTTCATCTCTGCGATACGTCCCTGATGCAAGATGATGCCTCCAACAAGCTGAACACGGTAATGCCTCATGCCAAGGGTACGCACAGCTGCCTCCCTCACGGTGGCAAATGCCTCCGGGAGAATATCGTCAAGCGTCTCCCCGTTTCCCAGCCTCTCCCGAAATTCTTTTGTCTTATCTTTAAGCTCTGCATCCGAAAGTTTCTGCATCTGAGGCTCCAGCGACTCAATGGCATCCACAATCGGGTAGATTCGTTTCAGTTCGTTCTCACTGTGCGTTCCAAATATTTTCTGTAATAAACCCATTCCGAAAAAACTCCTTATCCGTAAATTTGCCTAAACTTCATTTTAACACTATCCATACCCCAATTCAACCAATTTGCAAAGTGTTCACAATATCGTTACAGATAGGCTGCGGCTATGTGTAGCATTTTATCATATTATAAGGCAGTTTTCCACCAAAAATATCCAGCGCGCTTCCGATTGTAAAATCAACCCTTCCTCCGGTAATCTCCTGAAATCTCCGAAGGTCGTCCATATTTCCGATCCCCCCCGCATAGGTCACGTTTTTATTTCCGCACCCGCCCAGGATCCGCGCCAGCCGCTCGTCCACGCCACCTGCCTTTCCCTCCACATCCACGCCATGGACAAGAAATTCGTCGCAGTACCCTCCGATCTCGCAAAGCAGTTCCCTGTTCAGCTTTACTTCCGTAAATTTTTGCCAGCGGTCCGTCACGATATAATAATCCCCGTCCTTTTTCCGGCAGCTTAAATCCACCACGATTCTTTCCTTTCCGACTGCGCGCTTTAGTTTCTCAAGATTCTCCCAGCGTATCCGCCCCTCCTGGAACACATAGGACGTCACGATTACATGGCTTGCCCCCATGTCAAGAAACTTTTCCGCATTGTCCGCCCGTATGCCCCCTCCGGCCTGAAGTCCTCCCGGATATGCCGCCAGGGCTTCCTCCGCCTGCTTAAGGGTCTCCCCATAATACTCCGAGGCCGGCGGATTAAGCAGGATGACATGCCCCCCCGAAAGCCCGTCTCTTTGGTACATCTCCGCAAAATATCCTGCCCGTCTCTCTGACGTAAAGTTTGTTTCCGCATGGTTTTCTTCATCTTTAAGGCTTCCGCCCACAATTTGTTTTACCTTCCCGTTATGTATGTCAATACATGGCCTGAATCTCATACATGCCTCCTCTAAAATATACTGCCTACAAGTGTACCACATTTTTTCCCGTGATGCAAAAACAAGGACGGGCATGCAAAAGCTGCCCATCCCTTGTTCCGCTTACCGGTCTGTCTCTGTCTTGTCGCGACTGTCATTGTTATCTCCGTTATTATTGTCTACGCCGTCCTTTACATCGTCGCCAAGGTCATCCATGCCGTCCTTTACGTCGTCGCCGATTTCATCCACAACTCCCTCGCCATCTCCATTCTGGTTCTCGTTTCCGTTTGTTGCGTCATTTACATCTCCGGCATCATCAGCCTTTCCGTTCTGGGTCGTACCATCCTGTCCGGCGCCGTTGTCATCTGCATTCTCATTGCTTCCGCAGGCCGTCATGCCTGCAATCGTTCCCACACAGAGAAGTGCGAGAAATAATCTTTTTAACTGTTTCATGTTTCGTCTCCCTTTCATGTTCATGTATATTTATCTGTTTATCAAGTAATACTTGTTGCTAGTAATATCTGCAAATTAAGAAAATATATACTTATCATGTCTGGGAATTTTTTCCACCTACATCTTCTCCGCAATCCTGCCTGTACGATACGATGTAAGAAGACGCTCCAAATCTTTTATCTGTTCTTTCAGCTCTTTTCCGATATCGGTATCTCCCACCAGTTTCCGCTCCGGCATCCTCTTTACCGTCACGCTCCTCGCATGGATGTCATTTTCTTTTTCAATGGCAGCCTCCGTGGATTCAAATGGGTCGTGGGCGGCAAGTATCATGCCGTGGGAATTGTAGATGAGCGTATACCCCGCGATGCCAGTCTCCTTCTGGTAAGCCTTTGAGAATCCGCCGTCAATAACAAGGACTTTCCCATTGCACTTAACAGGGCTTTCTCCTTTTTTTGTCTTTACAGGCACATGCCCGTTGATAATATGAGATTCCTCCGGGTCAAGCTCAAATTCTCTTAAAATATTATTTACCGTCTCCTCATCCTCCAAAAGCTCGTAATAAGGATTCTTTTTTTCTTTGTGGAGCTCCTTTTCGTCCAGGAAATACCGTTCAAAGGTAGCCATCTTGTTTTTCCCGAACAACGGGGAATTCTCATGCAGCCAGATATACCACATCAAATCTTTCCCCCGTTCCCGCTCCTTTTCATCCAGCGCATAAAAGCCTTTTCTCACATATCCTTCCAGCACCTCGTAAAGGGAGCGGCCTTTATACTCCTTTCCGTAGACACGGACCGTCTTGAAACTGCCGTCTTCATCAAGCGGCACGCAGCCATGATAGAGCAGGTTTCCGTTGTGTACTTTGTACAGCGCTCCCTTGTTCAGCAGGAACCGCATATGTTTCTGCAGCCTCCCGCAATTCTGGAACGCCTTTTCCAGACGGTGCATGATGTCCTCTTCCTCCGCCGTAAGCGCATACGGGTCTGCAGGATTCACCGTCGGGAAGTTGCAGTCTTTCATTTTATAAATTTTCCCGTCTATCTCGATTGTTCCTTCCGCATAGTCTATATGGTGGAGAAGGTTTCTGTCCTCCATGCCAAACTCAGGATTCGCCTTTATGATCTGCCCTTCTACCTTGAACTGGATCACAGACATCGCCTTATGCATCTTAATGTCAAGCATCATCTCGCTGGCTCCGTACTCCGGCTCACCCTTCAGCTGGAAACATTCGCAAGGGTCTTCCCTGTATGTATTCATGGCAAACGAAGCCAGGGGGAGGAGGTTGATTCCGTAACCATCCTCCAGAATATCAAGATTACCATATCTGGCGCATATGCGGATGACATTGGCGATGCATCCCCTCTGCCCGGTTGCGGCCCCCATCCACAAAACATCATGGTTTCCCCACTGTATGTCAACCGAATGGTAATCTTTAAGCCTGTCCATTATAATGTGCGGCCCCGGCCCTCTGTCATAAATGTCCCCCACAATATGCAGATGGTCTACCGTAAGCCTCTGTGCAAGCTCGCTGAGTGCAATGATAAAATCCTCTGCCCTGCCGATCTCAATGATAGTGCTCACAATAGAATTATAATAAGATTCCTTGTCCGAGACCTCTGCCTTCTCCGTAATCAGTTCTTCAATCACATAGGCAAACTCCGGCGGCAGCGACTTGCGTACCTTCGAGCGGGTATACTTGCTGGCAGTGCACTTGCACACTTCGATCAGGCGGTAAAGCGTGATCTTATACCAGTCCTCCATATTGTCCTCGGCTTTTTTGATCCTTGTCATCTTCTCCTTCGGATAATAAATAAGTGTCGCCAGCGTCTGCTTATCTTTGTTTGTCAGCGTGTTCCCAAATACCTCGTCAATCTTTCGCCGCACTGCTCCTGAGCCGTTCTTGAGCACATGGGAAAACGCCTCGTACTCCCCATGAATATCCGTGATGAAATGCTCCGTGCCTTTCGGCAGGTTCAGGATTGACTGAAGGTTTATAATCTCTGTCGAGGCTTTTGCTATCGTCGGATAAATCTCCGACAGCCTCTCCAGATAACGTGCTTCTAACTCTTTCATAAAGGTTTTCCTCCCAATTTTGTATTTTTGTGGTTGCAGAACGGAATCAGATACATATGTCTTTCGCTCCGAGGCTGGCGCTTATCCTCCGCTCCAGACACATGTATTTGATTCCTGGCTGCTGACATACTTATTCAAAATTAGCGGCCTGGGCTGCACCGAGCCTCCGCTCCAGACATACTTTTTATAACTGGATGACGTCGGACATATCGTAGCGGCCTGCCGGTTTTCCTGCCAGGAATTTGGCTGCCTCTATGGCTCCTTTTCCGAAGACGCCTCTGGAGTAAGCGGTATGCCTGAACTCAATCACCTCATCCGGGCCTGCGTACAGCACTTCATGTTCCCCTACAATGGTGCCGCCGCGCACTGCCGACATGCCGATTTCTCTTGTTCCGCGTTTTTTGCGTTCTCTGCTCCTGTCATATGTGTATTCAAACGAGTTCCCCATCGTCTCGTTGATTGAATCAGCCAGCGCGATTGCCGTTCCGCTCGGCGCGTCCAGTTTCTGGTTGTGGTGTTTCTCGATGATCTCAATGTCGTATCCTGCCGGGGCAAGAACCTTCGTGGCATCTTTTAAGAGCTTTAAGAGAAGATTGATTCCCACAGACATGTTGGCAGATTTTAGGACTGCCGTCTTTTTTGCGCTCTCCTCCACCAGATTTAGCTGCTCCTCTGACAATCCGGTAGAGCACAAGACTACCGGCATCTTTTTTTCCACGCAGAACTTAAGCAGCCCGTCCGCTGCCGCAGCGTTGGAAAAGTCAATCACCACATCCGCATCCACGCCGCATTTTTCAATGCTCTCAAAGACCGGGTAATCATTATCTATACCAGTATATGCGTCCACTCCTGCCACTATCTCAATGGCATCGTCCTCCCGGATAAGCCCGGTGATCACGCGCCCCATGCGCCCGTTGCATCCATGCATAATTGCACGTACCATAAATATATCCTCCCTATTTAGTCAAGTCTTTTTCCTTATTTTTCAAGGATTTTTTAGTTATATATCTCAGATGAATGAGCCAAGATAATGGACATTTCTTTGTATCTGGTACGAAAATAGAGGTGTTGGGTATACAAAGTAGAACGTCTTCCGTTTCCGCTCTACATGGCCTTGTGTATGCCCCTCCTTCTACGGCAGCGTACCTCCCGTGTCTACCAGGATCATCAGCATCTCTGCCGGGTCCTAACTTCCTTCGTCCCGCCTGTCCATAACCAGGGTGTCAGCTTAGCTCCTTTACAGGGTCATGCCCTATGGATAATATTCCTGCCGACTACCGGCTCATTCTTTGTTATAAGTCTTACTGACCTGTCCCGTATGCTTCCCTCACCGGCACCTTTCGGTGGACGTTTTCCCGGATCGTTCCCCATACTTTCCAGCTTTCCTGTCACAGCTGGATTCAACCCTCAATCAAAATTTTTGAAAGTTCAACCCAACTATGACAGGGCATTGCCTGCTTGTGGTTTATGTTCGTTTATTACGCTGCCTGGATCTGTGGCCTCCTGATGTCGCCCATCAGTTTTCCGGCATCATAGTCTACACCTTTTGTCAGTATCGTGTAGAATACCCTCAGAACCTTACACGCTACCGCTACGACAGACTGCATCTTCTTTAATGGGTTTTCTTTACGTGTCCGGTAATACTCATGTATTGCCCTGAACTCTGCATTCTTCCCAATCAAGGATATCGCTGCTTCATACAGCACATACCTCAGGCGTTTCCTTCCCCTGTAACTGATCCGGCTTTCGCCGTTATGCTTCCCCGAATCATTCGCCACAATCGCATATCCCGCCAGCTTCTGTAACTGCTTTGGGTTTTCAAAACGTCCAATGTCTCCCACCTCCGCAATGAATCCGCTGACTGTTGCCAGGCCGATCCCCTTAATTCCCATCAGTTTATCAACATATGGGATTTCTTTCAGCTTTTCCTCTATTTTCACGAGAAGCTCCTCCAGCCTTGAGGTATATACATCCATGTCGTTGAGCAGGTTCTTCAGTTCCATCCTTGCCGCTCCCGGTGCTTCCTTACTTCCTACGCTGTGCCCCGCTGCCGATACCAGGGTCTTTGCCCTCTTCATTCCGGCGCCTCTGAGCTTTGCGTTCCTCCATATCCGGTTCACACCTTCCACCCCCAGTTTTCTGATGTCCTCCGGCAGCGGTGCCTCCTTCAGCACCATCCTCCCGC
>OFGR01000248.1_pt1 | contig 57113 bp, 47 predicted proteins | sample 1521811 | NCBI WGS metagenome assembly OFGR01 (sample SAMEA3504098, study PRJEB24116) | mouse gut metagenome | biome: mouse gut; feature: mouse-associated habitat; material: faeces | place: Denmark | collected 2011 | reverse complement strand
ATAACTGGCTGTCTTATGGAGTTGTGGGTAACTCTGTTTGCAGGACGTGGGAAAGTGGCTCTTTCGCTTTTCCATGTGCTGTGAATAGAGTTATCCATGACAGAATAGCCTGTTATGCACATTTCCATAATGCTCGTCTTTTGGTCTTTGATTCAGAATTGCGTCCATGTATATTAGTAATTCTGTTTAAGAATTTCAATTTGTTTAGAGCGTTCAATGTTATCCAACTCTAAAAAAGCAAGTAAACTCAACTGATAAATTTCATCATACCAAAATTCCAATTCTTTCTTAGACATATTGGCTGTATGTTCCTTGTAATTTTTAGAAGCAGGGTCGCAGTTATTATGTCGTATATTCATACTGTTATATAAAAAGAATATATTACTTTCCAATGTTTTATTAATATTTCTAAGTGCTTCCCGTTTAGATTCTAATTGGTCTGCCAATAAAAGTATAACAGATTTTTTTGCTTCAATATTTCCTTGTAATGCATGATGATTGTATTCAATAACTTTGTATGATAGCGTAGGCGAAACTATCTCCGAAACAGCGATAGCTTCTTGAGATTTAGGCACCATAATTGTAATGCCGTCTTTTGGAACTGTCATATATCCTATTATTTCGATTACTTTTATTATTTGTTGTAGATAAATTTGCTGAGGGGAATTTACTCCTGTATACAGCAGTTGCATATTACAATTCAAATATAAAACCAGATTATATGTATATTCACAAAATAGAATTAGATAATTTAAGTCAAAATTGCATGGCACTCTTTCAAAATGTATGTCATAAAAATCATCAAAATCATCCAAACTCAAACACGTTCCACGAAATGGAATATTTATAAAATTCATAGCACAATGTTCTTTAAGTGAATAACAATTCCCGTACATATCTTGAATTTTTTGAAGATAAAACGAACTATATAGACGGTCATATTCTCTTTTTATATCAATATTAGCTGCTTCCAATATTTGCGCAAAGTTTCTTCGTTCCATTTGGTTTCTCCTTTATTTTTCTTTTGATAAATTTTACGTTTTGTTTATTGCTTGTTATTTTATCATATCGAAGCTCAATCTAAAAATGGTGTAGTAATTTTCATCTTTCCCATCAAATATCATAACACAAAAGAAATTGTGCATAACAAAATTACATAATGAAATAGCCATACACACTTTCATGATGTAACCATTAGTTTTTAGAACATGATAATGATTCTGCTTTTATCAATACTCCTTAAAGCCTGTTACATGTTATTAACTTTTTTAATTTTAAAGAACTATTTTCTTCACCAATTTTACTTAAAAACTCTGAAATAATTTGGAGAGTATTGTTGTACTCTAATTTACTTATGTTATTCAAACTCTTATAACCTTCAAGAACAGAAATATATAATCCTCTTATCTTTTCAATATCTTCTGTTTTGAAAGGTTCCTTTAACATAAAAACAAGCGTATTCGCCAATGCAAATTCTGTTTTTACTAAACTATATGTATAGCCTCTTTCATTTTTAATCCTTTGCGCTTTTTCAAAATAAAAACAAGCATTTTTATATTTTGATGCAGATAGATAATTCTTCCCAATATTATGGTATACATCTGCAACATATATTGAGTTTTCACCATAATGTTTTTTTTCTAGTTCTAAAGCTTTATTTAAAAATTGATTTGCCTTTTCGAAGTCTATATCAATATGCGCTAGGCCCATATTACAATACCAACTTGAATATGCTTTTTCATTATTCGCAAAAAACTTATCTAAAAGTTGTTTTTCAGACAAAAAGCAGATTAATGATTTAGCTTTATCATAAGATAGATATGCTAAGCCAGCAGCATTAAATATATCGCATCCCACTTTAGCACGTGTTTTGCTTTCCTCAAATTTTTCAAGCTCTTGAATTGCTAATCCTACAACATCATCTAAAGATTCATAATAAGAAAAAAAATCCAACAATTGTATTAAATTATAAAAAATGTATATATCTTGCTCGTTTGAAAACTTAATATGTTTTAATATATTTAATATAATATCAAAGTGCATACCTTTCTCTGTAATGGAATACTCATCTTGAAAAAATTCTCTGTTCAAATAAAACTCTTTTAGTTTTGAGATGTATCCATCGTATTCTTCAATTTGGCTTTTTATACACTCTCTAATTAAAGCATGCATATAAAAACCACTTGTGTTATGTTTAATCCATCCAAATTCAACTAAATCGCCAATATCTTCTTCAGAGGCATTTATAATCTCAACAAATTTTCCTATAACCCCTCGTTCACCTGATAGAGAAAAATTTATCAATATAACTTTCTGTTCATCTGTAATATTCTCTAATGAATATAGTTTTGCCAAATGTTCTGCAATCTTAACATAAGACTTTTCTTTACTGTTTTGTACCCTAATTCCTACACTGGAAATTCCTGATTTGAGAATATCTTCCAGAAAAACATTTATATCTTTTGAACTCTTATTTGCGGCACGTGCAAAAAGTTCAATAAGCAATGTACTCTTACCAAATCGGTTAACCAATTTAATAATCATATTTCTATCTTGTAATGATAAACTACCTTTGTAATATTGTTTAAAAACATTAACACATTCAGAATCGCTAAATGGCTTAAGTTCATATGTCATATATCCTGAAACAGACTCCATTCTTGATGTAATAATAACTACTGCATTTTGTTCTAAAATATCTCTATCCCTATCGAATAGATATTTGCTATCTACATCATCGATAAAAATTATGTTTCTTTGATTATTCTTTGTATTCATTATTTTCTTAAAATGTAACATTAAATTTTCGTCTACATTCTTTTCAGCCATGGCCATTGCAATACTGGATGCGACGCTTTCTTTATATGTCATCCACAAAGATACATCAAACATCATTTTTATTTTTTCAAATAGATTTTCAGCTAATGTTGTTTTTCCTATTCCTCCAATTCCCGATATTAGTAAATGATGCTGGCTATCTAAAATAATTTCTTTTAAGGTATTAGTTTCTGTTCTTTCAATATACTCCGGACATATATGTGGGGCGTTGGTGCATAAACACCTATGCAATATTGGTGAAAACCATTTTTCACATATATTAACTGCTTTCATTCTTGAAATCAGCTCATTACCATCAACAAATGTTATTGGTATTCCATAGACACAATATTTATTTTTAAAGTTTTCGATTTCTACAAGTTCTTCTTTCGTAAATTCTTTTGGAACACAAAGAAACCATTTATTAATTTGAATGTCTTTCAATTCTAAAATTCTATTAAAAGAATTTTCTATTTGTTTCCACCTAGAAAATGTTAGCCTATCAACAAAAAATTTACATTGAAATATTTGAATCAATTTACCATTTGAAACATAGACATCAATCCCACCATCTCCTCTACTAGCTTTTATTCGATGTACTTCACAGGTTGGATTTTCATGTTTAAGTAAATCTTCACAAGCAAGTTCAAAACAATCTCTTGAACCAACAATTCCGCCATAATATCTTGTGAAGTTATCCCAGCTTTCAATTGTATTCACGAGTAGACCGCCTTCCATAAAATTAGATAGACATTATCTGCCCAATTTCTATAATACAAAACTATTTTTTCAATTTAAATATAAGACATTTAATTATTTCTCTTTCGTCACATCAAGGCTCTTTCAAAAATGGTGTAGTAGTGGTGTAATAAGCACCTCATTGAGCCGCACAATCATTGATTTTATGGGCTTCTCCGGGATTCTTCAAGATACTGCCGTGGCAAACAAATAATATTTTTATCATCTTGAAAATTCCTTTCATAAGCCTTTAAATTTAGTATAGCAAATAATTAGTTAACCAACGAACAGAGTAGTTCTTTGTTGTCAATGAGTAATTTACGTTCCCACATGTACAGCCAACTTTCGTGATTGGTTATCCAATCATCAATTTTATTAGCCTCATCAATCCATTCATCTGGATAATTCCAATTCCCATTATATTTTGGATTTTGATAATCATGTGCCCCATATCGAAAAATAGAAGCCAATTCATCCTCGCCTGTTTGTTCCAAAAAATGTATTGTTAATTCTATATCTTTAGGAGATGTCGATTCATAAAACGTCCACACACCACTTCTTTGGGACATCGCAAACCAATTTAGAATTGTTATAAATGCAGTCACACACAGCGGTCTGTTATCAATAGAAATATGATAATATAATTCTTCGCAAAACTCTGGTTCCAATAAATAGAATTCATCATTGGGAACCTCTGAAATCTGTTGATATAGTTTCTCAATATTTTTCACGCTTTTTCTCCATAGCATTCCAATTTTGTTTGGCATTATTATACAATCCAAACCTGATAAATGGAATAGATTTTTTGAAAACCTGAAATTTTTTTGTTTATTTTCTATTTGGTTTCCTTTTGATGCTTAATAGTTTGATAAAATCATCAAACAAAGAAGTGTCTTTTGGCTCAAACATTATCCATTTCCCATCATGATAAGTATGGGTTTCATCATAAATCCTTTGAACTTCCTCACTATAATTTTCTCTATTGTTTTCGAATTTTAAACGTTCGTCTTTTCCTAAGATAATCATGAATCCTATGCAATTTTCTCTAGCATATAAAGTACATAGTGTTTTGCCACCTCGGCGGTATTTATATTCATATGTCCATGCTTTACCACCTTTATTCCATAAACAATCCATATCATATTTTTCATCAATTAAAGCACATAATTGATTCCATATTTCAAATAAAGATTCTCCAACTAATGTTGTCATTTGTTCTGTGTTAGGTATTATATCCAACATAACAGCCTCCTCCATAACTTTCGATTGTGATTTGATGATTTTTAAGGGAATATTAATATTCTTGATGACCATTATTAAACTAAGGGTTATTGTAGATAAGTTTTTCCATAAAGTTTCTCTTTGATAAGGAAAACACAAGAAAAAATTATATAAAGCATTATATCATAAAACATACAAGAATGGTAAAAAGATGTAACATTTCTGGGTTGAACTGTTACAAGCAGATTTTGGACTTCTCAAAAATTGATGGAGTTATGCAAACACTTGTGGTAGGATATTTGTATAAGAAAAAATGAATGAGGAGAGATATACATATGTCAATGATAGGAACGTTTGGATTATGCGCCAAAAATAACTATGATAATCTTGTAAGCGCAATAAAAGATAATCAGCTTGATAAGGTAGAAGATTTGGTAAAGAAAATTTACGATGAATTAGAAAATGAGATATTCACAGAACAAAGTAATATGTGCTCCGGCGAAGTATATATTGCGTTATTCCAATATTTTGAAGGAGAATTTGGAATAGATTTTGAGAAGAATGAGGATTTTAATAGGGTGCGCGAAAGCTGGCGTGAGATAACAGGTGACTATGATATCGTTGTTTTTTCTGAAATAGAAAAAAATAAGTTTTTATCTTATGAAGATAGAATAGACCATACACAAATTCAGCAATATATCAATGAATTTTTTGAAGAAGATTATGGAAATGCTGGGGAGATAGCTTGTAATAATTTTTTTGAGAGTCTTAGAAAAATCGAGAAAAATAGTGTATTGATTTGGCATTTATGCTGATTTTGGTTTATTGAAAGAATATAAAAGAATACATTCGTAGAATCAAAGAGGATTATTATGTGGAAATGTCCAAAGTGTAAAAAAGAATTTAAAAATACAAATCAAAGTCATTATTGTGGAGAGAAACCCAAAACAATTGAAGAATATATTATGGGGCAGGATCATGAAAAACAAGCAGATCTTTTTCTGATAAGGCAAGCTTTGCAACAGGCTTTGCCAGAGGCAGAAGAACGCATTTCCTGGAGTATGCCGACATACTGGAAAGGACATAACATTCTTCATTTTGCCGCCTCAAAGAACCATATTGGTTTTTATCCTGGCCCCGATGCGGTCGTGGAGTTCAAAGAAGAACTGGAAAATTATAACGTGTCTAAAGGAACCATACGAATACCATATGGAAAGATTGACAAGGAACTGATTCAAAAAATTGCCCGTTGGTGCTGGGATACCGATCATCATGCCTGATATCAGAAAAGGATTTGGTACAAGTATGGATAAAATCCAGTTACTTGTCATGTGCTCCCTCTGATTTATCCCTTGAAACTATTAAGAATCTATGCTATTATTTGTATTCGAGAGAACAGTGCACAATTCGACAACTTATGAATGGGCATGGATGAACTGTTACTATATTCTGACAGATGTGCACAAGAATCTCTTTGCATTATCAGGCACAAAGAGATTCTCAAAATACAGAACAAAGATTAGGAGGCGGCAGGATATGGCACAGCTTTGGGGCGGCAGATTTACAAAGGAAACAGACAAACTTGTATATAATTTCAATGCATCCATTTCATTTGACCAAAAGTTTTTTAAACAAGATATCGAAGGCAGCATGGCTCATGTAAAAATGCTCGCAAAACAGAAGATTTTATCCGAAGAAGACAAAAATCAGATTTTATCAGGGCTAGAAAGTATTCTAGCAGATGTTATAGATGGTAAGCTTGAAATTACCAATGAATATGAGGATATTCACAGCTTTGTGGAGGCGAAGCTGATTGATCGAATCGGAGAAGCAGGCAAGAAACTTCATACAGGCAGAAGCAGAAATGATCAGGTTGCACTTGATATGAAGCTCTATACAAGACAGGAAGTTGTAGCGTTGAAACAACTTTTAAAGGACTTGTTGGAAGTGATTCTTGCTATTATGGAAGAGCATATCCAGACTTATATGCCTGGTTTCACACATCTGCAAAAAGCACAGCCAATTACATTAGCACATCATATGGGAGCGTATTTTGAAATGTTCAAGCGCGACAGCCTGCGGCTTCATGATATTTATGAGCGAATGAATTTCTGCCCTTTGGGCTCAGGTGCTTTGGCTGGAACTACATATCCACTGGACAGAAAATATACAGCACAGCTTCTGAATTTTTATGGTCCTACGCTAAACAGTATGGATTCTGTAGCAGACCGAGATTACGTGATTGAACTGTTGTCTGCATTGTCAACCATTATGATGCATCTTAGCCGTTTTAGTGAAGAAATTATTATTTGGAATTCCAATGAGTATCATTTTGTGGAAATTGATGACGCTTATTCCACAGGAAGCAGTATCATGCCGCAGAAAAAAAATCCAGATATAGCGGAGCTGGTTCGTGGAAAAACAGGGCGCGTGTACGGTGCGTTGATGTCAATTCTCACAACAATGAAAGGAATTCCGCTTGCATACAATAAAGATATGCAGGAGGACAAAGAGCTGACCTTCGATGCAATTGATACGGTCAAAGGCTGCATAGCGCTGTTTACAGGCATGTTAAAAACCTTGAAATTTAACAAAGATGTTATGAAACGAAGCGCAATGAAAGGATTTACAAATGCAACAGATGCAGCAGATTATTTGGTAAATCATGGCGTACCATTTCGGGATGCACATGGAATTATTGGAAAGCTTGTTCTGTATTGTATTGATCAGAACAAAGCAATTGATGAATTATCCCTTGATGAATTAAAGGCAATTAGTCCGGTCTTTGAACAGGATATCTATGAGGCAGTCAGCCTTGAAACCTGCGTAAACAAACGTATGACAATTGGCGCGCCAGGCCCAGATGCTATGAAAGAGGTTATTCACATCAATCGAAAGTATTTAAGTCTTTAAAGTTAATATGAATACTATGGATCAAACTGGACTTGTATAGAAGTGAAGAATTAAGTTATCAAATAACAAGAAATAAAAATTATGTGCTGATATCAAATACATATCAGCAGAATGGAGGAGTAGTATGAGTGAAAAATTAAAAGTAGGTATCCTGGGCGGTACTGGAATGGTAGGACAAAGATTTATTTCTCTTCTTGAGAATCACCCTTGGTTTGAGGTGACAACGATTGCAGCAAGCCCGCGTTCTGCCGGAAAAACATATGCAGAGGCAGTCGGCGACAGATGGAAAATGACAACACCAATGCCAGAAGCGGTCAAAAATATGGTTGTTATGAATGTCAATGAAGTTGAAAAAGTAGCATCTGAGGTTGACTTTGTATTTTCAGCAGTTGATATGACTAAAGAAGAAATCAAGAAAATAGAAGAGGATTATGCAAAGACAGAGACACCTGTTGTCAGCAATAATTCTGCACACCGCTGGACACCAGATGTACCGATGGTAGTACCTGAAATCAATCCTGACCATATGAAGGTCATTGATTTCCAGAGGAAGCGCCTTGGCACAACAAGAGGTTTTGTAGCAGTAAAGCCAAACTGTTCTATTCAGAGCTATGCGCCAGTCCTCACAGCATGGAAGGAATTTGAACCATATGAGGTGGTAGCTACAACATACCAGGCAATTTCTGGAGCTGGCAAAACCTTTAAGGATTGGCCGGAAATGGAAGGAAACATTATTCCATATATTGGTGGTGAGGAAGAGAAGAGTGAGAAAGAGCCACTTAGAATCTGGGGTGAAATTAAAGACGGCGTGATTGAACCTGCGGTTTCTCCAGTTATTACATGTCAGTGTGTTCGTGTTCCTGTCTTAAATGGCCACACTGCTGCTGTATTTGTAAAGTTTAGAAAACAGCCCACAAAAGAACAACTGATTGAAAAATTAATTCAGTTTAAAGGTGTTCCACAGGAATTAAATCTTCCAAGCGCACCAAAGCAGTTTATTCAATATCTTGAAGAAGACAACAGACCACAAGTAAGTCTTGATGTAGATTATGAGAATGGCATGGGTGTTTCTGTAGGACGTATCCGCGAAGACAGCGTATATGACTGGAAATTTATAGGACTTTCGCACAACACCGTGCGCGGTGCGGCAGGCGGTGCAGTATTATGCGCAGAGCTTCTAAAGGCGCAGGGATATATTGCAAAGAAGTAAAAAAATTGAACGCCCGTGCTCAATTAGCAAAAAGCTACGCTTTTTGTTTTAACGATTTACTATAACGCAAAAAATACATTTAGAAAGAGCAGTGTTTTGCTGCTCTTTTTCTAAGTGTATTATAACTAAAATCTAATTTCACAGCAATTTCAATTTAATCATTCCATATTTCAATCGCTGTATAAGTATGGCTGTAGTGGTATCCTAATTTTTCTGCCAATGAAACAGAAGCTTTGTTTTGTGCGTCCCAACTGGGATATAAATTTCGCTTGAGACATTCTAATATGAGCTTTGCACCACATACAGAAGCAAATCCTTTTCGTCTGTAATCCTCTCTGGTATCAATTTCGATTTCTATACCCTCTTGGTATCTGGAATAAGAAGAAGCACCAGACACAATGGTATTATCTTTGCAGATTACGGCACCAATTCCAAGATTTCGATAGCTTTCATAATCTGAAAATTGCGATACCAGATCAGCGCTCCATGATTCCGCCTTGCACAAATGGTAAAGATTTTCATCAATCATGCAAAGTTTATAGGGCTCTGGAAGAGCCGCAATGATAGTTTCTAACTTTTCTTTATCAAAACAATAGGGTTCTTTTTTTATTGCATAGCGGGAAACAATTTTGGCCTTTTCCTGATAAAATTGTAAGATTGTATTTTGCCAGCTATTATTTTGCGGAACCATAATCATAAAGTTTTGGGTACACCAACTAGGTTTGTAAGATACCAATTCGGTGTTTGGCTTTCCAGCAAAAAAGGTAAAATCCCCAAGCATAGCCATCGCTGCTGTTGGCACATTCAAATCATCTGCATAAATTTTTCCCATAATTCCTTGCAGACAAGACCAGATGAGCGTTTCTTCCCAGTTGTCAAATAGAGATGAAACATTGTTTGTGTCTGTAATTTCGTATATCATAGCGTATCTCCGTTCGTGTTAAATAGCAAAGTGATTATTCGTTGCAAACCCCCATATTCCAAAGTTCGTCCACATAATTATCCACCCATTTGACGCCGTGCGCATACCACTTCAATTTTTTGCCGTTCGGGGCGTGCTGAAAGAGAATCAGTTTGGCTGGCGGAGCCGCATAAACTTTGTTGAGCAGTTCCAAGTCTTCTGGGTAATGAAACCAGAGTGACAAGTCGGGTTGGAGATGTTCCCGTCGCCATATAGCAAATTCTGGAAGAAAATTTTTGTATTCTGGCATTTTGAGCATTTCAAAAGTGTCCTCTGGCAACAGAAGTTGGGCCAAACAGTAGAGTCCATGAGCCAGGGTACAGAAAGGTCGTACTCCCAGTACATATTTCTGATCTCTGGGATAACCCTTGCACACTGCCAGCAGATCTTCGCTGCCTTTGACCATATCACCATTTGCCAAATCCAACAGAAAGGCAGTCATGGATTTTTCCAGCAGGGAAGACTTTTTCTTTTTTAAGAACTGCTCTGCGTTTGGGACAGCCCATTCCAGCACAGCATCATCTTTGTACCACATCCCAATCAGTATATGGGTGGCGGCAAGGAAAAATGGTTGATGACAAGTATCTACCTTGGCAAGTTCAGGAGGCAGAATACGTTCCATAGCCTGAATGTTCCCACATGCAAAACACTCCATCATACAGTGAAAATTTCTTTCATGATTGAAACCGCCATATATGACGGGCATCATATCGCTTTTGCCTCGCTGGGCGATGATCTGACATAACCCAGACCAGTTTGTATTTTGGATACATTCTTGCGTCCAGGTATTCCAGTCTCCTGGTTCTGGCGACATAGAAGATACAAATTTTCTTTGATTATGAAATAAATACCGCAGCCGCTCCTTTGCTTCAGGCTCTTTGCCCTCATAGTGAAAGCCTTTCATCGCTTCCTGATATTGTTCCCGCAGAAGTGTGGGATATTCCTGTAATTCCATTCGTTTCCCTCCATCATTTTTTATGTTCTCTTGCAATGACTTTACATATATATTTTTCATTGTAGCATAAACTTGAAAGCATGAAAATAGTGAAGTTTTCCTGCAAATTTTGTATGGCTCAACGGTTGTTACAATTCACACTTACGCCAGATTTCTCATATACTTACAACGATTTCGGTGTGAATTGCAACAATTGATGCACACAAAATGCTAAAAAGCACGCATTTTGGCGCTTGCTCCGACGCCATGCAGCAAGTGCATGGCGCGGGTGTGAAAAGTAACCAACGGTTATCCTTAGACAGAAACTTATCATATAATTATTGACACAAAATACGATACCAAATAAAATAGAGATAGTCTCAAAGTTAAGAGAACAGCGTACATGGATTGTACATGAAAAGTTCAGCCATGCCCATTTGTAACTTGGCGGTTTGTACATTCGATTTTGCGTGGCTAAAAATATGACAAAATGGAGAAGATAACTTGGGAAAGAAACTCATTATAACAGAAAAACCCTCTGTTGCACGAGACTTTGCGAAAGTACTTGGTGTATCGGGCAAGAATAACGGATTTATAGAGGACAATAATTATGTCATAACTTGGTGTGTAGGACATTTGGTGGAGATGGTTTATCCTGAAGAGTATGATATCAAATACAAGAAATGGATGCTTCAAGATTTGCCTTTTCTGCCAGAAATCTATAAATATGGCGTAATAAAAAATGTGAAGCAGCAATATGATATTGTTCATGGATTGCTGCATCGGGCAGATATTGACACCGTATATTGGGCAGGAGACTCCGGAAAAGAAGGACAGACTATAGAAGAAAATATTCGTAATTTTGGCGGTGTCCGCAAAGGTATGAAAGAGCTTCGCGTGTGGATTGATTCCCAGACCGAAGAGGAAATCAAACGTGGCGTGGCACAGGCAAAGCCAATGTCAGATTATGCAAATCTTGGGAAATCCGGTATTATGCGCTCTATTGAAGACTATGCAATGGGCATCAATTTTTCACGTGTTATGTCTGTGAAATATGGCAGACTTTTAAATAATGCAGCAGCTACAAAAGGCTATACAGCAATTGCCGTCGGGCGCGTTATGACCTGTGTGCTTGGTATGGTCGTAAACAGAGAACGGGAAATACGCAATTTTAAAGAAACTCCTTTTTATAGAGTAATCGGTGACTTTACAGACGCCAATATCGAAGCAGAATGGAAAGCGGTAGAGGGTTCTATATACTTTGCTTCTCCAAAACTTTATAAAGAAAATGGATTTCTGGAAAAAACAGACGCAGAGGCGCTGATTACTTCATTTGATGGAAAACCAGCTCAGATAAAAACAATTGAAAAAGGAATTTCAAAAAAGAAAGCGCCATTGCTTTTTAATCTTGCCGAGTTGCAGGCGGAATGCACCAAACGCTTCAAAATCAGTCCCGATCAGACTCTACAGATTGCGCAGGATTTGTATGAAAAGAAACTTACCACTTATCCTAGAACGGACGCAAGAGTGCTGACGACCGCAGTTGCAAAAGAAATTGATAAAAATTTAAAACAATTAAAAAGCTATTCACCGACACAAATTTTTGTTGATAATATTTTAACAAATAAACGATATCAGAATATTGCAAAAACGCAATATACAGATGATAATAAAGTAACCGATCACTATGCCATTATTCCGACAGGACAATTGACAGAGCTTGCGTCATTAAACCCACTTCAAAGCAAAGTATTTGAATTGATTGTACGACGGTTTTTGAGTATTTTCTATCCACCAGCAGAATATCAGACGTTGAAGCTGATTATCGGCATCGAGAAAGAATCCTTATTTTCTTCTGCTAGAGTACTAAAAACTCTTGGATTTCTCGAAGTAATGGGAAAAACACTAGAGGACGCTGACGAAGAGGAAATTCCCTCTGAACGGCAAATGAACAACAACGCATCACCAGATGCAAAATCAGAAGAAACTACTAGCAAAGAAAAACGGAACAATTCTCAAAGATTGATTGCATTGGCAGATACTTTGAAACAGGGAGAATTTGTCCCTGTAAATGGTTTTGAAATCAAAGACAGCAAAACTTCACCACCCAAAAGATACACTTCGGGTTCTATGATTCTTGCTATGGAAAATGCGGGACAGCTTATTGAGGACGAAGAGCTTCGTGCTCAAATCAAAGGTTCTGGAATTGGAACAAGTGCAACACGAGCAGAAATCATCAAAAAGCTGATTCGTATTGGCTATTTGAATCTAAATAAAAAAACACAAGTTATTACGCCCGAAAATTTTGGTGAAATGGTATATGAAGTAGTTGCATTAACAGTACCAGCACTGTTAAATCCCAAAATGACTGCTTCGTGGGAAAAAGGGCTTGATGGCATTACCAATGGAACTGTTGATGTGAGAGAATACCGTACAAAACTAGAAGACTTTATTCGAAAAGAAACAATACATATTCGTGACAGCGATTTATCAGAAAAATTAGCATCTCAAATCAGTCCATTTACAGGGAAAGATGCCAAAGGACCTGGCGTGCGTAGAAAAATTGGGGTATTATGTCCTGTATGCGGCGGTGAAATGATTACAACACCGTTTGGTTATGGTTGTTCCAATTATCAAAAAGATGGTACAGGCTGTAAATTTGTAATAGGAACTATCGCAGGTAAAGACTTAAATGAGGATCAGGTGAAAGAATTACTAAGTCAAGGAATCACACAGACAATCCGAGGGTTCAAAGGCAAAAATGGAAACCGTTTTGATGCTTGTCTGTCTCTGGAAAAAGATGCAGACGGAAAACATTCCATCAGCTTCAATTTTGAAAATGTAGAAGCAAAAAAACTAAAAGATGCTGTTTGTCCTCTCTGTGGCGGTGACATTGTAAAAACGCTGTTTGGTTATGGTTGTTCCAATTATCAGAAAGAGGACCCAGAGCATAGCTGTCGGCTTTCTATCAATAGTAAAATTGCTGGTGTGAAGCTAAGCGATAAAATCATAAAACAATTGCTGGCACAAAAAAAGACAGATGTTATTCAAGGATTTATTTCTAAAAGCGGATCTAAATTTGATGCCTCTTTAAAATTAAATGAAAAGGGACAGGCGGTCTTTGATTTTCCAGACAAACCTGCACTGGCTGAAACAAATCTTGCATGTCCAAGATGTAAGGCGCATAAACTTAAAAAGGGGCAGTGGTATTATGAATGTGACTGCGGATTTAAGGTTGGGCATACGATAGCGCAAGTTTCTATCGCTGAAGAAGTGATACAGGAGCTTTTTATCAATGGAAAAACAAAAGAAAAAGTAACTGGTTTTATTTCAAAAGCTGGAAAACAGTTTGATGCATATTTAAAATACACCGACGAAAAAATACAGTTTGATTTTGAAAATCAAAATCAGAGTGAGTCAGCAACAGAAAGTCCCGCACAAAGAACATTACCTTGGGTGGATACAGAACAAGCATCCGATGAGTATTGGGAATCTTTAATGGCAGGAGTAGCAGAAATTTAATTGGAGCTGTAGATTCGGAATCTTTTTTGCCTGATATCACAAGAACATATATAAAAATGGAGGATTATAAAAATGGAACAATTACAAATCAATCATCTTTACAATTTAGAGGAAACTATCGCGGCGCCATTTTTTGATGGAGCAATATATCCTTGGGAACTGCTGCCCAAAATTGGGGCATATATTATTGAGCTTGGGAATTCGCTTTCAGACGATTTGTTTGAAAAACGCGGCGAAAATATTTGGATAGCAAAATCAGCGAAAGTAGCTCCAACAGCATGTATCAATGGTCCATGCATCATTGACGAAGAAGCAGAAATCCGTCACTGTGCATTTATCAGAGGCAATGCTATTGTTGGAAAGGGAGCTGTTGTCGGCAACTCTACAGAGCTTAAAAATGTCATTCTCTTTAATAAAGTACAAGTTCCGCATTATAACTATGTTGGAGACAGTATTCTTGGTTTTAAATCACATATGGGCGCTGGTTCGATTACTTCCAACGTAAAAAGTGACAAAACACTTGTTGTTGTCAAATCCGCTTATGGGAACATTGAAACGGGACTAAAGAAAATGGGTGCAATGATAGGTGACAATGTAGAAGTCGGATGCAATAGTGTATTAAATCCGGGTACTGTAATTGGCCGAAATACAAATATCTATCCAACATCTATGGTACGGGGATTCATCGAATCAAACAGTATTTATAAAAAACAAGGCGAAATTGCAGCCAAAATGAAATAAAAGAAACAGATAAATATCGTATAAAAATCAACAGTCGCATAGATATCTGAAGTATCAACATATTTGATATTTTTTTGACAAAATAAGTATTTTTTAATTGATATTTTGTTCAATTTATGCGAGAATATTCATATGCAGGTAAATTATAGGCAAATAACGTCCTGTAAATAACTGGCAAGTTATTGATATGCCAGACTTTTCATAAGGAGTTTTAGTAATAGTTCAGCCTACGGCTTTCTGTTACGAGTTTTATAAGCTTTTCTTGAGAATGTCTTGCATTCAAAATATAAGTTATGTAATCGAAAGGAGTTTTCACATGATTTATTCAAAAGAAGTTGAAGAGATGTGTACAGTTGCACGTGATGGCAATCATGGCTGCGCACCCATCCCAGAAGAAGCAAAATGGGTAAAAGCAAAAGACGTGAAGGATATTTCCGGTTTTACACATGGTGTAGGCTGGTGTGCACCACAACAGGGTGCCTGCAAATTATCCCTGAACGTAAAAGAGGGTATCATTCAAGAAGCATTGGTTGAGACAATCGGATGTTCAGGCATGACACACTCTGCAGCTATGGCAGCAGAGATCCTTCCAGGCAGAACGGTTATGGAAGCATTAAATACAGACCTTGTATGTGATGCAATTAACACTGCAATGAGAGAGTTATTCCTTCAGATCGTTTATGGACGTTCTCAGTCTGCTTTCTCTGAAGATGGACTTCCTGTTGGTGCAGGTCTTGAAGATCTTGGTAAGGGTCTGAGAAGCCAGGTTGGAACAATGTATGGTACTTTAAAGAAAGGACCTCGTTATCTTGAAATGGCAGAAGGTTATGTTACAGGGATTGCACTTGACGCAGATGACAAAATTATCGGTTACAAGTTTGTAAGCCTTGGTAAGATGACTGACTTTATTAAGAAGGGTGATGATCCAAATACAGCATGGGAGAAAGCTTCCGGACAGTATGGACGTGTTGCAGATGCTGTTAAGATTATTGATCCTAGAACAGATAAGGAGGTAAAATAATTATGGCATTATTCGAATCCTATGAAAGAAGAATAGATAAAATTACCGAAGTTTTAAAGAGCTACGGTATTAATTCCCTTGAAGAGGCAGAACAAATTACAAAAGATGCTGGTCTTGATGTTTATGAACAGGTTAAAAAAATTCAGCCTATCTGCTTCGAAAATGCATGCTGGGCATACACAGTAGGCGCAGCTATCGCTATCAAAAAAGGCTGCAGAAAAGCAGCAGATGCAGCAGCAGCTATTGGTGAAGGTCTTCAGTCGTTCTGTATTCCTGGTTCTGTTGCAGACAACCGCAAAGTTGGTCTTGGACACGGCAATTTAGGCAAGATGCTTCTTGAAGAAGAAACAGATTGCTTCTGCTTCCTGGCTGGACATGAATCATTTGCAGCAGCAGAAGGCGCTATTGGTATTGCTGAGAAAGCAAACAAAGTTCGTCAGAAACCATTAAGAGTTATCTTAAATGGTCTTGGAAAAGACGCTGCTGAAATCATTGCACGTATCAACGGATTTACATTTGTTGAAACAGAGTATGATCCTTATACAAATACAGTAAAAGAAGTATTCAGAAAATCTTATTCTGATCCAGAAGGACCTCGTGGCAAAGTAAATTGCTATGGTTCAAATGATGTTTGTGAAGGCGTTGCTATCATGTGGAAAGAAAACGTTGACGTTTCTATCACAGGAAACTCAACAAATCCAACAAGATTCCAGCATCCTGTTGCAGGTACATACAAGAAAGAAAGAGTTGAAGCTGGAAAGAAGTATTTCTCTGTAGCTTCAGGCGGTGGTACAGGCCGTACACTGCATCCTGACAATATGGCAGCAGGTCCTGCTTCTTATGGTATGACAGATACTTTAGGACGTATGCACTCTGATGCACAGTTTGCAGGTTCTTCCTCAGTTCCTGCTCACGTAGAAATGATGGGACTTATCGGTATGGGTAACAACCCTATGGTTGGCGCTACCGTTGCAGTTGCAGTTTCGATTGAGGAAGCAGCGAAGGCAAACCGTTTCTAAAAACGGCAGGGAAGTTCTAAGAAATAGTGTAAAATCAAGGGCTATCGTTGACAGGGTGTGTTGGCGGTAGCCTTAAATTTTGCCGCGTAATAGACATGAGATGGGAGTTTTTGTAATGAAGGCTACAGGAAAAACTTCTTGCACCCTACTGCTAGATATGTTATATTAGACATAAGGATAGGAGCAACCGCCCACAAAGTGGTTGACCTCCAGTAGTTCAAAAGCCTACCTTCACCGGGCAAGTGACAAGGTAGGCTTATTTATTTTCGCTTATTATTCCTATCTATATAGGTAAGCAGTGCAATTAAGAAGTTACCACCAAAAAACAACAGACTCAAAATCTCGTATGTACTCATTGCACCACCTCCCTTCTTTTTCAAGTTAGGGAGGCTTTCCACCCTGCAACACGATTGTTCCATGTAGAAGATTTTATCACATATTGTCTGACAGCACAATATTATTCCAGTCAGTAGCAACAAATTTTTACACTTTGCCAAAATCCATGTTTTTTTCTGTTATACTGTCCCATGGCGTATCTGACAAATGGATTCTGTCAGTTGTGGCTCCTAAAAGAGTATTGTTATGAGTCGCTATACAGTCCTAAATCATAGACCATGATACATGGGAGCGTGTGCAGGAGCTACGCAAGCAGCGCAAACGCCTAACCGCTATGATGAAGTGGGCTTGTTCTCTGGCTTGCTCTAAACGAAGTTTTTGCTCTTCAGTCCATTTCAGTCTTGAAATCAGTTTTTACTTTTTCCGCTGATACAAGTTTGACCATCAATGCAAAATATCCGTTACTTTTCACACCCGCGCCATGCACTTGCTGCACGGCGTCGGAGCAAGCGCCAAAATGCGTGCTTTTTAGCATTTTGTGTGCATCAATTGTTGCAATTCACACCGAAATCGTTGTAAGTATATGTGAAATCTGGCGTAAGTGTGAATTGTAACAAATATCCCCTTGTCAATGCAAGGCATTCTGTATTATTATAGTAGGAAAAGATTTGTCAATGCAAGGCACGGAGGTACAATAAGGATATGGCACAAAGCGCAGAAAACGACAAAACATATTTGGAAATAGAACAGGATTTAAGAAAAAGATTTCGCAAAAATATATGGTGCAGGTTTACGAAGGCAATACGGGATTATGACCTTGTTCAGGAAGGTGACAAAATTGCGGTCTGTATCTCAGGCGGCAAGGATTCTATGCTGATGGCAAAACTTTTTCAAGAGTTAAAAAGACATAACAAATTTGAATTTGATGTGGAATTTCTGGTGATGGATCCAGGTTATCAGACTAGGAACAGGGAATTGATAGAGCAGAATGCAGCACGTTTGAATATTCCACTGACAATTTTTGAGTCCGATATTTTTGAGTCTGTATATCATATCGAAAATTCACCCTGTTATTTGTGTGCCAGAATGCGAAGAGGTCATTTGTACAGCAAGGCAAAGGAGCTGGGATGCAATAAAATTGCATTGGGGCACCACTTTGATGATGTGATAGAGACAATATTGATGGGAATGCTGTATGGAGCGCAGGTTCAGACAATGATGCCAAAGCTTCACAGTACAAATTTCGAGGGAATGGAACTGATACGCCCAATGTATTTGATTCGGGAAGAGCATATTAAGGCATGGCGTGACTATAACTGTCTGAACTTTTTGCAGTGTGCATGTAAATTTACAGAAAATAGTACGTTTCGCGGTGACTTGGAAAATACATCAAAACGTCGAGAGATCAAGCAGTTGATCCGCCAACTCAGGAGCATTAATCCTTTTGTGGAAAACAATATTTTTAAAAGTGTGGAGAATGTAAATTTAAGTACGATTATTGCATATAAACAGGACGGCGTCCGACACCACTTTTTGGATACATATGTTTGCTTGAATAGAAGTCAGCCAGAGAATATCTGCGGCATATCTGAAGTACCGCAAAGTGAAGAATCATTATTGGATATTGACCCAGAGCAAAATACCAAGCTGGCGGAATTAAAAGCATATCTGCGGAAACTTGGAAGTGTGGCAGTAGCGTTTTCAAGCGGCGTGGATTCAGCATTTTTGCTAAAAGTTGCACATGATACATTAGGAGATAAGGCGATTGCAATTACGGCAAAGTCCTGTGTTTTTCCAGAAAGAGAATATGCAGAAGCAGAAGCGTTTTGCCAAAAAGAGGGAATTATTCAATATATTTATGAAGCAGATGAATTTGCAATAGAAGGGTTTGCTGCGAATCCGCCAAACCGCTGTTATCTCTGCAAAAAGGACCTTTTTAGCGGAATTGTCGAGATTGCTAAAAAGCATGGGATACTGCATGTGGCAGAAGGGTCCAATATGGATGATTTGGGGGATTATCGCCCTGGATTGCAGGCGATTGCAGAACTTGGAATAAAGAGTCCGCTTCGAGAGGTTGGTTTTTATAAAAAAGAAATCAGGGAAGCGTTAAAAAACTATCAGCTTTCTGTATGGGACAAGCCATCGTATGCTTGTTTGGCATCACGCTTTGCATATGGTGAAATGATTACAAAACAAAAGCTCTGTATGGTTGAAAAGGCAGAACAGTTTTTGATAGATTTGGGATTTCGCCAGATGCGTGTTCGAATACATGGAATGCTTGCAAGAATTGAGGTTTGTGAAGACGACTTTGAACGCATAATGCATAAAGATATCCGGACAAAAATTGTGGAGGAATTAAAAGCATGTGGATTTCATTATGTGACATTTGATTTGCAGGGGTATCGCATGGGAAGTATGAATGAGGTATTAGATGGAAAGGGGTAGGTTTGCAGGATGTTGAATCAATTTTCAAGAACGGAGCTTTTGGTGGGGGCAGAAGGAATGCAAAAACTTTGCAATGCCCGAATAGCAGTTTTTGGCATTGGCGGAGTAGGCGGATATACGGTGGAGGCGCTTGCGCGCAGCGGCATTGGCACACTGGATTTGATTGATGATGACAAAGTTTGTCTTACGAATTTGAATCGTCAGATTATTGCGGTACACAGTACAATTGGAAAATATAAAGTTGATGTGGCGCGGGATAGAATTCTTGACATCAATCCAGACGCCAAAGTAAATTGTTACAAGGTATTTTATACACCAGAGACAGCAGACCAGTTTGATTTTTCACAGTATGATTATGTAGTGGACGCAATTGATACGGTGTCTGGCAAAATTCAGCTTGTATTGCAGGCAGAGGCGGCCAAGGTCCCTATTATCAGTTCTATGGGGGCGGGTAACAAGATGGATGCCACTGCTTTCAAAATAGCGGACATATACAAAACAAGCGTTTGCCCTCTGGCAAAAGTAATGCGTCATGAGCTAAAAAATAGGGGAATTAAAGCGCTAAAAGTAGTTTATTCAGAGGAGACACCCATCATTCCCTTTAATGATGCCAAGGTTTCAAGGGAAGACACTGCTAGGAGTTTGGAGGAAAACACAGATACATCTGTCAGAAAGAAACGGATACCAGGAAGCAATGCGTTTGTGCCGTCTGTGGCAGGGTTGATTATAGCCAGTGAAGTGATAAAAGATATCTTGGATGAATTCAAATAGAGGGCGTATTTATTTTTATTTGTGCCGCCCAAAAGCGGCAAGGAGGTTTATGATGTACCGTGAGATTGCTAAATTAATCATGTATGGGGACATGGACAAGGATTGTATTTTGTATCAGTTTGGAGAAATATTTCGCCGTTTTGATAACAATCAGAGTGCAAAGCCAGAATTAATCAAAGATATTTATACGCAGTTAAAGAGACTTTTAATTGTTGCTACAGACTATGGATTTAATGAGAATCTTTGGCACAATTATCTTACATTTTTTCTTGTAACCAATGAAAATCCGTTTAGTATTACTTGTGAAAAAGTAGGCGCGAATGATGGCAGCGTCAATCATTTTGCCAAGAATGATTTCAAAGTATTTAAAAATCTGTTTGATTATGATTTTTCTGCGATAGAGAGTGCGCTTGGTATTGATTGTTTTTCGCATATTTCCAATTATCAGGCGATTGGCAAAAAGGAGCTGATGTACAACAAAAATGTGAGTGAGAAAATCATCAGTTTGAGCAGAGCGCTCGAAGCGGCAGCAGATGAACATGCATTTTTTGATTGTGTGACAGCATTTTACAAAGATTTCGGTGTAGGAATGTTTGGACTTAACAAGGCATTTCGCATCAAAGAAAACGCTGCAGGCGGGATTGAATTCCTTCCAATTAACAATATGGATAAAGTAATGCTGGATGACCTTATCGGTTATGAGATACAAAAAAAGAAGCTGATTGACAATACTAGGGCATTTGTAGAGGGCAGAAAAGCAAATAACGTCTTATTGTTTGGTGACAGCGGCACAGGAAAGTCTACAAGCGTCAAGGCAATTGTCAATGCGTTTTATCCCCAGGGACTTCGTATGATTGAGATTTATAAACATCAATTCAAAGATTTGTCTGGGATTATCGCACAGATCAAGAATCGCAACTATAGATTTGTCATTTATATGGATGATTTATCATTTGAGGAGTTTGAGACAGAGTATAAGTTTCTTAAAGCAGTGATCGAAGGCGGGGTGGAGACGAAGCCGGACAATATTTTAATTTATGCAACTTCTAACCGCAGGCATTTGATTAAGGAAACTTGGGGTGATCGATCCGATATAGAGGTTGATAATGGAATGCATCGATCGGATACAATGGAAGAGAAGCTTTCTCTTGTAAATCGTTTTGGTGTAACCATCAACTTCTCGAAACCTTCACAAAAAGAATATTTTCATATTGTGATAGAACTTGCACACAGAATGGGAATCGCGATGACAGACGAGGAACTCAAAGCAGAAGCAAACAAGTGGGAATTAAGCCATGGCGGAATCTCAGGACGCACGGCACAGCAGTTTATTAATTATCTTGATGGCCAAAAAATGATTGTAAAATCTATGTAAGATAGGTTATAATAGTTTGGAATGGTGTAAAATTTTATTTTAACTTAAGAAAAGGAATCATTTGATTATGGGCATAACATCAATCTTATCATTACTAAGTGGAGTGGCACTTTTTCTGTTTGGCATGTCTCTAATGGGAGACGGACTGAAAAAGGCGGCAGGGGAAAAGTTAGAGCTTATTTTATATAAGCTTACCAACACGCCTATCAAAGGAGTGCTTTTGGGTACGGCTGTCACAGCGATTATACAGTCGTCCTCTGCGACAACAGTTATGGTAGTCGGCTTTGTCAATTCCGGTATGATGAAGGTGTCGCAGGCAATTGGTATCATAATGGGCGCCAATATTGGCACCAGCATTACCGGCTGGATACTGTGTTTATCTTATATTGAAGGTTCAAGCGGTATCGCGCAGCTTTTGTCAACGACAACCATTTCGGCAGTTGTCTCCATTATTGGTATTTTGTTTAAGATGATGTCAAAAAAGAGTACCTACAAAAATGTTGGAGACATTATGCTTGGCTTTTCCATTTTAATGTTTGGTATGCAAAGCATGAGCGGGGCAGTATCGCCGCTAAGAGAAAATCCGCATTTTGTGAATATGCTTACAATGTTCTCCAACCCATTTATGGGAATTTTGGTTGGAATTGCATTTACAGCAGTTTTGCAGAGTGCTTCCGCCTCAATTGGTATTTTGCAGGCGCTTTCTGTGACAGGTGCCGTTAGTTTTGCATCAGCTTTTCCAATCACTTTGGGTATTGGTGTAGGTGCTGCATGTCCTGTTTTATTATCTTCTATAGGGACAAATAAAAACGGAAAAAGAACAGCGCTTATTTATTTGATGTATGATTTATTTGGAATGATTTTTTGTGCAGTAGCCTTTTATTGTGTCAATGCATTTGTGCAGTTTGACTTTATGGGCGTGACAATGAGTCCTATATCGATCGCATTGCTCAATACTGCATATAGAATGATAACAGCAGTTATTCTATTTCCTTTTATCAAACAGATAGAAAAAATAGTGTTTCGGCTTATCAAGGATACCGCAGAAGACAGAGAAGAACAGGCAGATTTCGATTTGCTTGAGGAACGGTTTCTTAATTATCCGGCACTTGCAATTGGTCAAAGCCACACTGCGATGAACGGCATGGCAAGAAAGGCTAAGAAAAATATTCTGCGTGCGATGGGACTGTTTGCCAACTATTCAGAGGAGCGGTACAGCAAGGTTCAGGACAAGGAAAATTTAATTGACAAATATGAAGACAAGGTTGGCAGCTATTTGGTGCAGCTTACGGGACGCGCAATGACAGAAACACAGTCAAAACAGGTTTCGATTCTATTACATACAATCAGTGATTTTGAACGGCTTGGCGATCATGCGGTGAATCTGTCAAGGTCAGCCAATGAGCTGTATGAAAAAAAGATAGCATTTTCTGATGAGGCAACCTATGAGCTGTCAATTTTAAGCGGCGCTGTAAAGGAAATTCTTGATATCACGGTCAATGCGTTCAGTAATGATGATGTGGATGCTGCTCAGATGGTAGAACCTTTGCGGGAATTAATCAATGTGCTGTGCAATGAACTCAAATCTCGTCATATAGTGCGTCTTAGAAATGGAAAATGTGAGATGAAGCAGGGATTTGCCTTTAACAATATTCTGACAGATTTTGAGCGAATTGGCGCACATTGTTCGAATGTTGCAGTAGCGCTTTTGGAATCAGAGGCAAAGGATTTTGACACGCATGAATATCAGAAAAGTATTCGTGAGGTGAATAACGAAATGTTTACAGAACTATATGAAATGTATGAGATGAAGTATAATATTGGCAGATATAAAAAAGCAAAAAAGAGTAAATAAGTGCTTTAGCGCTCAATTTAGTAAGTTTGGGGTTTGTATTGAATAAGAAACGATATCAGAAAATTGATGCTATCAGAGGAGTGGCGCTCTTAAATATGATTGCCTATCATGCTATGTGGGATTTGGTGTATTTGTATGACGTAGAGTGCGGCTGGTATCAATCAACAACAGGGTACATATGGCAGCAGGGGATATGCTGGACATTTATTTTTCTATCGGGATTTTGTCTACCACTTGGCAGCCATGCAATAAAAAGAGGTATTCTTGTTTCTGTGGGCGGTGCTGTTATTATGGCTGTTACGTGGATATTTATGCCACAAAGCAGGGTGGTATTTGGTGTGCTGACACTGATTGGTTCTTGTATGCTGTTTGCAGGAGCGTTTGAGAAATGGCTCAAAAAACTGCCTCCTTTGCTGGGGGCAGCAGCAAGCAGCATTCTTTTTGTGTTTACCAGAAATGTCAATGATGGATCGCTTGGGTTTGCGCGTTTGGATATGATAAAACTTCCAGAATCGCTCTATGCCAATATATTGACGGCATATCTGGGGTTTCCAGAACGCGGATTTTATTCCACAGATTATTTTTCGATTGTACCATGGCTGTTTTTGTTTATGACAGGATATTTTGTATGCAGGTATCTGCGCAACAGAAAAATAATGGAATGTATGAAAAATAGTGTGCTAAAACCAGTTGAATGGCTTGGCAGGCATTCCTTTGAGATTTATATGTTGCATCAGCCGGTTATCTATCTGATTCTTGAAGTTATATTCCGATACATTGTAGTGAAACGCTAAAATTAACAAGCAGGAGTTTATGAAAAAAGAGATAAATTTACTAGAACAGCTTCGCTCAGGAGCAGAACTTTGCTTCAGGGAACAGCTATGGCTGACAATACAGCTCAGTATTCCGGCAATATTGGCACAGATTTCTTCTATCGTGATGCAGTATATTGATGCGTCGATGGTGGGACAGTTGGGGGCAGGGGGATCTGCTGCAATCGGAATTGTTTCCTCAAGTACGTGGCTGATGGGAGGCTTGTGTGCTGCTGCGGCAACAGGCTTTACGGTTCAGGTAGCGCAGCGGGTAGGTGCAAAAAACGATAAGGAAGCCAGAAGTATCGTGAGGCAGGGGCTTGCGGCTGTATTTTTGTTTGGCTGTATTTTGATGCTGATAGGAATGGGAATCAGCAGGGTGCTTCCGCGATGGCTTGGAGGTGATGCGTCAATTTGTCCAGACGCATCAAGGTACTTTTTGATATATGCATTGTTTATTCCTGCCTTGCAGCTAAACAGTGCTTCGGGAGGGATGCTGCAGTGCAGTGGAAACATGAAAATTCCCAGTATACTGCATATATTAATGTGCTTTTTAGATGTTGTATTCAATTTATTTTTGATTTTTCCTTCACGGGATATTTTATTGTGGGGAATGCGCGTTACCATTCCAGGAGCGGGACTTGGCGTGATGGGGGCAGCGCTTGGAACTGCATTTGCGGAGCTTGTGACAGCAGGCATGATGCTTTATTTTCTGTTGGTGCGTTCTCCAATACTGCATCTTAGAAAGGGAGAAAAACTTTGCTTTAATAGCAGTGATTTGAGACAAGCAGTAAAGATTGCGGTTCCCGTTGGATTTGAGCAGGCAGTGATGTGCGGTGCGCAGATTATGACGACAAGGATTGTGGCGCCGCTTGGAACAATTGCGATTGCGGCAAATTCATTGTCTGTGACGGCGGAGAGCCTTTGTTATATGCCGGGATATGGAATTGGATCGGCGGCAACGACTTTGATTGGCCAGAGCATTGGCGCGGGACGCAAAGATTTGACAAGAAGGCTTGGCTGGATTACGACAGGACTTGGCATGGCGGTAATGACAGGCAGCGGTATTTTATTGTTTATCTTTGCGCCGTTTATGATTCGTATTCTCTCGCCAGACCCAGCTATTCGCGATTTGGGCGCACAAATTCTTCGTATCGAAGCGTTTGCAGAGCCAATGTACGCAGCTTCGATCGTGGCTTCTGGCGTATTTCGGGGTGCTGGTGATACGTTGATACCAAGCTGTATGAATTTTTTTAGCATGTGGTTTGTGCGAATACCGCTTTCGGCGCTGCTTGCAGTGAAGTTTGGGCTGTATGGCGTCTGGTTTGCAATGTGCATCGAACTTTGTGTGCGGGGGATTATTTTCTTGTTCCGGCTAAAGGGAAAACGCTGGATGACAGGAATCAGTTCCCCTGAGAAATGCTAAGAAAATAACAGGAAGCATCATTTTTATTTAAGCCGCAAATGGCGGCAAGGAGGATTTATATGAAATTAGATGAGATTTTATCACAAAATAATGTAACACTTTCGTTTGAGGTATTTCCGCCCAAGGCGACAGCAAATTATGAGGCTGTGAAAGCTGCGGCATATGCGGTGGCAGAGCGCAGACCTAGTTACATGAGTGTGACTTATGGCGCAGGTGGGACTACACGCGGCAATACTTTGGAGATTGCAAAAGGGATTCAGGAAAATTATGGCGTCACCACAATCGCACATTTAACTTGTGCAGGGGCGACAAAAGAGAGTATTCAGCAGGCGCTTACAGAGTTGAAAGATGCAGGCATTGAGAATGTGCTTGCATTGCGTGGGGACAGGCCAAAAGATTTTGAGGGCGATCCTTTTACAGATTATCATTATGCATCAGAACTTGCTGCGGATATCAAGGCATTTGGCGGTATGTGCATTGGCGGTGCTTGCTATCCGGAGGGGCACGTGGAATCAGAAAATACACATCAGGATATTTTGAATCTCAAAAGGAAGGTGGAAGCAGGATGCGCATATCTGACAACACAGATGTTTTTTGACAATAATATTTTCTATAATTTCCTTTGCAGAGTGCGTGAGGCGGGAATTGATGTTCCTGTGATTCCGGGCATTATGCCTATCACAAAGCCAGTTCAGCTTCGCAATGCAGTGAAGCTTTCGGGCTGCAATGTGCCAATGCGGTTTCGCAGCATTGTGGACTGCTTTGGCAGCAATCCCAAGGCAATGCAGCAGGCCGGAATCATTTATGCTACCGATCAGATTATTGATCTGATTGCCAATGGTGTGAAACATGTACATGTTTATTCAATGAATAATGCTGAGGTGGTAAAAGGAATTCAGGAGAATCTTTGTACAATGATAGGATAGACGGAACATAGATGATGGTATTCGCATATAGTAGACTAAGAAACATACGGTGGAAAAGTATTTATGCGGAATATTTATATTGGAGATACAGGAGTTTTTGTACAATATATGCAGCTTGCACTGAATAGAGCAGGTTATCCTGTCAGCATAAATGGCCAGTTTGACAGGAATACCTGCAGTGTGCTTGGTAATTTTTTGGGAAATGAGAAGGGCTGTTATGTAGACAAGACAGTTTGGACAAAACTAATTCCTTATCTAAAAGGCTATACAACACATGAGATTACAGCGGGAGACACGCTGTGGGAGATTGCCAATACTTATGAAACGAAAGTTTCTGCGATACTGACAGCCAATCCATCTCTGGACGCCATGAGGCTGCAGACAGGAACGCGCATTAACGTTCCTTTTTCTTTTTCATTGGTGGATGAGCGTGTTCCATATACCTCTATTTTCACAGAATATATTATGGAAGGACTCGAAGTTCGCTATCCGTTTCTGATTTCCGGGTGTATCGGTAAGAGTGCGATGGGCAAAGAAGTGTGCTATCTACAGCTTGGTGAAGGGCAAACGCAAGTTTGCTACAATGCGTGTTTTCATGCAAATGAATGGATTACAGCGCCAATTTTATTGAAATTTGCGGAGGAATATGCAAAGGCTTATGCAGCAGGAGAGGAACTTTATGGAGAAGATACAGAAGTGCTTTTCAAAGAATTTAGTTTATTTTTGATTCCGATGGTGAATCCGGATGGCGTGGACCTTGTGAATGGTGTGATCCGAAATGAAGATTATCTGGATCAGACAAAGGAGATTGCAGCAGCTTACCCAGCAATTCCATATCCGAATGGATGGAAGTCAAATATAAACGGAATAGACTTGAATCTGCAATTTCCGGCAGGCTGGGAACAGGCTAGAGAAATTAAGTTTGCACAGGGCTATGTATCGCCAGCCCCCAGAGATTATGTAGGAGAGGCGCCGCTTTCTGCAATAGAAAGTATCAATATGTATCACTTTACGCGTTCTCATGATTTTAAATTGATCTTGGCTTATCATACGCAAGGAGAGGTCATATATTGGAAATATCTTGATTATGAGCCGGAAAATTCAAGGCGTATTGCAGAGTATTTTGGAAGCGTCAGCGGATACCTGGTGGAAGAAACACCCACAGCATCAGGTTATGCTGGCTACAAAGATTGGTTTATTCAGGATTATAACCGGCCTGGCTATACGATAGAGGCAGGCCGTGGTGAAAATCCTTTAGAGATGAGCCAGTTTCCAAAAATCTATCAGGACAACAGACTGATTCTTTTAGGAGGAATGACGCAGATAAGGTCCTAAATTATAACATCAAAGACAGATAACTGAGCGTGCCTGCAGCAACGCCGGTTCCTTTTTCCAACAAAGAGATCAGCCCGTGCAGTGTGTCTTCTGTTTCTTCGGGCGTGGAGGGGAGCAAGGAATTATCGAGTTTTACTGCAATAATAATCAATACAATTTCTGCGAGAGCAGCAGGGTAGTCAAAGTGGATTTCACCATTTTGGATACCCTGCTTTATAATTTCTGTCAAGTCAGGTTTTAATTCTGAAACAACATGGGTTAAGTATTTCTGATGCAAAAAGGCAAGATCCTGTGCGCTGGTGTTGTCAGGAGCGTTGCCGTTTTGGGTGATAAAAGCAATGGAGGAATTTTGGCACGCCTGGAACAGCATTGCCATTCTGGTAAATGGCGAAACATTAGTTTGGGCAGCAAGATTTTTGGCAGTGAGAAGCGGTTTTTCATAACTGCGTTCTATCAATGCATCAAGAATTGCACCCTTTGACGGAAAATAGTAATAGATGCTTCCTTTTCCGATTCCGGCTTTATGAGCAATCTCACTGACGGAAATATTTTGAATTTTCTTTTCCTCTAAAAGCTGCTGGAGCGCATCTAGTATCACATCATATTTTCTCAAATCAGGCATGGATACTGCCACCTTTCTCAATTATGAATTTTTAAGTTTTATTGTGGATATTCTTTTAAGTGGGTAATTAGTAAAAATTATATCACATCTCTTCTGAGGGCACAATTGTAAATTCTGCCATAAAGAATGGAAAATTATTCGTGAAAGTTTAGGGCAAAACGCGCTTGACCTACGGTCGAATATTGTGGTATATTTATGATAAATAAAGTCGACCGGCGGTCGAAATAAAAAAGAATGTCAAAAGACAGGCTTTTGCAGCTTATTAATAGTTTTCAAGTGAGTATGGGAGGAAAAAATGACATACGCAGAGTTTTTTTATGAGATTAAGGGAAAATTTATGGGAGTTGATGTGAGCGACATCAAAGAGCACTATGCATTTCAGTTCAACATTGAGGACGAGGAAGCAGGTGGTGCATTCTATGTGGAAGTAAAGAATGGTGAACTTTTTGTAGAGCCATATGAATACTATGACAGAGATGCTATGTTTATCTGTTCGCCAGAAGTGCTTACCAAGATCGCAGAGTGTGAGATGGACCCAGTTTGGGCATTTACAACACAAAAGCTTAGAGTTGAGGGCAATATTGATAAGGCACTCAAATTAAATGAGATTTTGCAGAAGAAGAAAAAAGAAGCAAAGAAGGAAGCAAAAGAGGCTAAGAAAGAGGCGAAGAAGGAAGCAAAAGAGGCTAAGAAAGAGGCGGCAGAGGAAAAAAAGAAAGCTGCTGAGAAATAACAGCATGGAGGTGTAGGAATGGGCATACTGAAAAAAACAATGACCTGCCTTGGGGTTCTTGCGGCAGCAAGCGCAGGTGAAACCGCATATTTTTACAGAAGAACAATGATACGCAACAATGCGAAAAGAGAACGTACAATGAAAATGTCGGGTACAGACTGGAGTCAATATGAGCCGTTGTTAAAAGAGAGAAAAGAATTTTTGATGGCTCAGCCGCACCAGGATTTGTACCAGAACTCTTTTGATAATCTGAAACTTCATGCGACATATTTTCCAGCGATTTGTGATGACAATGGCAGAAAAAAGGTTGTTATCTGCTTCCATGGATACACCAGTCAGGGAATGTCCGACTACATCGCTTTGTCTGATTATTATTTAAAAAAAGGATTTGCAATGCTGCTGCCAGATGCGAGAGCGCATGGTCTGAGTGAGGGAGAGTATATTGGATTTGGCTGCCTTGACAGAAAAGATGCATTGCAGTGGATAAGCTGGGTAATTCAGGAATGTGGAGAAGATGTAGAAATTATACTGCATGGTACTTCAATGGGCGGTGCCACGGTGCTGATGGCAAGCGGTCTTGATTTGCCAAAACAAGTAAAAGGAATTGTTTCAGACTGTGGTTTTACATCGCCGAAGGAAGTATTTACCCATGTGCTCAACAATATGTACCATTTGCCAGCTTTTCCGGCAATTCCATGTGCAGATGTTGTGAACAAAAAACTTGCAGGTTATGGTATGGATGAGTGCAACGCGAAACGTGAAGTCAGAAAGGCAAAGGTTCCTATTTTGTTTATTCATGGTTCGGAAGATACCTTTGTACCATGTCAGATGTGCCATGAAATCTATGATTATTGCAATGCTCCAAAGAAAAAGCTGATAGTGGAAGGTGCTGCACATGCGGAAAGTTACTATAAAGATACAGAAAAGTATGAGCAGACACTGACAGAGTTTTTTGAAGAATTAGATTGAAAAATTATGTTTTCAATCGGCAATTTGAGTCAGCGCATTTTATTGCAATGACATAGAGGATTCGTATAGGGATTGAAGGGCGGGTTCATACGCAGGTGTATGAACAGAGAGGAATTTTTGATGAAAACAAGAAAAGGTTATAAAACGTACCCATTAACTGCTGCACAGAAATATCACTTTTATTATTCACAGTATTGTCCAGGACAGGAAATTTTGAATGTTGGCAGCAGCCTTACCATAGAGTTTGAGCTGAATATTGACGAGCTGAGAAAAGCAATTTATAAGGCATACGACCGTTGTGAATCAATGCGTGCGCGCCTGGTATATGACGAGAAAGAAAAAGAGTGGTACCAATATATTGTTGACAAGGAAGATCGTGAGATTGAATTTGTCGATTTTTCGGGTCAGACAATGGAAGAGGCAGAAGCGCAGATGACGGCATGGACACGTGTTCCGTTTGGGCAGGATGCTCCAATGAACAAGGTTGTCATCATTAAGACTCCAGATGGATTCGAGGGAATGTATCTGGTGGGAGATCACAGATTCCTTGATGCACAGTCACTGATTGGCTTTATGAAAGACGTGATAGAGTTATACTGTAATGCGAACTTTGAAAACGTGCCATATCCAGCAGATACACGCTCTTATATTGAGCAGATCCAAAAGGATTTTGCGTATGAAGCAGGCAGCAAAGCACAGGCAAGAGATAGAGAATATTTCCATCAATTAATAGGAAAATCCGAACCAATATATAATGGTATCGAGGGCAAGAAAAAGCTTGATGAGGCTAGAAGAGCCACAGGAAATCCAAATCTTAGGGCAGCGCCTACAGGTTCTGACAGCTTTGCAGCAGCTATTGATGTTTTCCATTTGGAGGAGGAGCCAACAAAGAGGCTTATGACCTTCTGTGAGGAACAGCATATTTCATTGCAGTGTCTATTGATTATGGGTATTCGGACTTATCTGCAGAAAATGAACAGTTGTGATGATGTTTCTATGATGGTTGCTTATGCGCGCAGAGCGACATTATTAGAAAAGAAATCTGGTGGTACGCGAATTCATAGTTTTCCATTTAGAACCATTATTCCAGAGGACAAAAGCTTTCTGGATGGAATTTTGGAAATCAGAGACAGGCAGAACGAGATTTTCCGATATGTCAATTTTGACCCAGTAGAATGCATGAATTATAAGCGTGAGCTGTATAATCCGCCAAGAGGAATGGGATATGAGACAGTAGCGCTCACATATCAGCCTGCTACGTTGCGAGAAAAAGGGCTTGTTGATTTGGGAGATATCCGATACAAGACACAAAGATATGGAAATGGTTATTATGCAGATGGCCTCTATCTTACTGTTATGCACAGACCAGAAGATAACGGGTTAGACTTTAGTTTTGAGCATCAAGTAAAGGCATACAGCAAGGAAGCATTGGAGCTGTTTTATTACTATATGTGCAAGGTGATGTTCAAAGGAATTGAAAACCCGAATCTCAAGATTGGTGATGTGATTAAATTGATATAAGCAAAGTATTTTGTTGAAATGAGTTACACTATCGCAATTTTCTGACAAGGGAAAATTGGAAAAAACAGAAAGGTAGGGAACGGAAATGTTTGAGAAATTAGCAGAAATGATAACAAATTATGTAGAGGTAAAGAAAGAGGATATCAAACCGGAGTCTCGGTTTATGGAAGATTTGGGATTTAGTTCGTTTGATTTTATGAGTATGCTTGGCGAGATCGAGGGAGATCTTGATGTGGAAATTGATTTAGAGGAAGCTGCCAATATCAGAACAGTACAAGAAGCAGCAGATTATCTGGAGAAGCTTTCCAACTAAGAAAGGGCATGGTAAGGGTATGAATGAATTGCACAGCAATATACGCGAGTTGCTTGTAGCGGCAGAGAAGGAGTTTGGCGCGCAGGATGCTTTTCGCTACAAAGTCAAAGAGGATGATGGGAGCGGAAAAAAGGCAGTAAAAGTAGAAAATAAAACATATACACAGCTTAAAAAGGATACGGAATGTTTTTCGGCAGCACTAAAAGAGTTGGGAGAACAGGGAAAGCACATTGCAGTGATTGGAACAACCTCTTACTCATGGGTGGTTTCTTATCTTGGCATCGTCAACAGCGGAAGTGTAGCAGTACCGCTTGATGCGCTTCTTCCGGCAGAAGATTTGTGTGAGCTTCTTGACCGTGCAGATGTGACAACGCTTGTATATGACACCAGCAAGGAAAATGTGGCAGCAATGGCAGCAGAACGCTGTGAGCAGTTAAAGCATATTATCTGTATGAGCGATGACAGTCAGAATGCACAAGCACGCTCTTTGTGGAAACTGATAGAAGAACAGTCCGCAGGTTTTGACTATCAACCGCAGCCAGATCAGCTTGCTACGATTATGTTTACATCAGGAACCACTGGAAAAAGTAAGGGTGTTATGCTGACACATAGAAATTTAGCTGAAAATGCAACCAGCCGGGATATGGGCTATGAGTCTGGTATGGTTATTATGACTGTGCTGCCAATTCATCACGCATATTGTCTGAGCATGGATATATTGAAGGGGATTTCAATAGGCAGTGTTATCTGTATTAACGATTCATTGCTGCGTGTTGCTGAAAATATCAAATTGTTTGAGCCAAATATGATTTTGATGGTGCCTTTGATGATTGAGACAATCGCAAAGAAGCTAGAGAAAGCTTCGCTGATTCCGGCAGCAATGGTAAAAGCAAAAGTGTTTGGCAAGCAGTTCCATACAATTGCCAGCGGCGGTGCTTATCTAAATCCAGCATATCTGGATATGTTTAAAAAATATGGCATACAAATCCTGCAAGGCTATGGAATGACAGAGTGTTCACCAGTCATTAGTACAAATTTAAGCTGGAACAGCAAGCCAGGTTCCGTTGGAAAGCTGATGCCAAACTGTGAAGCAAAGGTAGTCGATGAGGAACTTTGGGTAAAAGGTTCCAGCGTTATGCAGGGATATTATAAGATGCCCAAAGAGACAGAAGAAACCTTGGTTGATGGCTGGCTCAAAACAGGCGATTTGGGTTATGTGGACGAAGACGGATTTATATTCTTAACAGGCCGCAAAAAGAACCTGATAATTACTCCAAATGGTGAGAACGTTTCACCAGAAGAAATAGAGAATAAGCTTGGGGAAAACCGTCTGATACAGGAAGTATTGGTACGTGAGAGCGAAGGTGTGATTGAAGCAGAGATTTTCCCAGATCTGGAATATGCTACAAAGAAAAAAATCAAGGATATGCAAAAAGAATTGCAGGCAATTATAGATGTCTATAACAAAACAGCACCTTTGTACAAAAGAGTGCTGAAGCTCAAAATCCGTGAAGAGGAGTTTGAGAAGAATACAACCAAAAAAATAAAACGATTTTAATTTTACAAAGATACTTGAAATATTATTTTGTATGTGATATTCTAAGAAAATCAAAGAATTAACAGATTCTTTTGATGAAAATGAAATCCTTGGAATACAAATGCAATGAAAGAGACTCTTGTCAAGGAAAACGACAGGAAGACGGCGTCACCGACTGAGAGCGCTGTCAGTGGAAGCTGATAAAGGGAACACTCTGGAGCAGATTATCTGAAAAGGTAGATTGAAAAATCATGCTGATGCACTAATTTTTCAATCGGCAATTTGAGGCTCTGATATAGATGATAGTATGATTCGAATACCTTATTAGGATAATACGTTAACGTGCGTTAAACGTAAGAGAGGATAAAATGACCTGCTATCCAGTTCATTTTATCAATGCGGGTGGTACCGCGGGTATATTTCAAATTATCCGTCCCGGAATACAATTTGTATTCCGGGGTTTTTTTGCGCACGGACGCAGAAAGGAACAATATAAAAACTTTATCTTTAGAGCAATCGCGCAGCGACAGAATAAAGTCACAAAGCCGCACGAGAGGAAGTTTCAAGAGAATTCTTTCGAAAGAAAGTTCCTCTCAGTATAGGTGCGGCGAAAGGACTTTATCTTTAGTGCTATCGCGCAGCGATTATGAATAGGAGGATTTTAAATGTACAGAGATATTACAATGAAAGAAATCAGCGAACAATATATAGGGCAGACACTTCAGGTGGCAGGATGGATTGAAAACATTCGTGATCATGGCGGAGTATCATTTATTGATTTGCGGGATATGTATGGTGTACTGCAAGTAGTCATGCGGGACACCTCCCTTTTGGATGGTCTGACAAAGGAAATGTGTGTGTCAATAGAAGGACTGGTGGAAAAAAGGGATGAAGAGACATATAACCCAAAGATTCCGACAGGGACAATTGAACTTGAAGCAAAGAAAATAACAATACTAGGAAAAGTGTACCACGCACTTCCATTTGAGATAATGACATCGAAGGAGACAAGAGAGGATATCCGCCTGAAATACCGTTTTCTTGACCTTAGAAATGCGAAAGTAAGAGACAACATTGTATTTCGTTCACAGGTTATCCAGTTTTTGCGGCAGAAAATGACAGAGATGGGATTTTTGGAGATACAGACTCCAATTCTATGTGCTTCCTCACCAGAAGGCGCAAGAGATTACATTGTACCATCAAGAAAATATAAGGGAAAATTTTATGCGCTTCCACAGGCGCCGCAGCAGTACAAACAGCTTTTAATGGTATCAGGATTTGATAAATATTTTCAGATAGCACCCTGTTTTCGAGATGAGGACGCACGTGCAGACCGTTCACCAGGCGAGTTTTATCAGCTTGATTTTGAGATGAGTTTTGCCACGCAGGAGGATGTATTTCGGGCAGGCGAAGAAGTATTGTCTGCGGTATTTGAGCACTTTGCGCCACAAGGCTATGCAGTGACAAAAGCGCCATATCCTGTGATTAGCTACAAACAGGCCATGCTTGAGTTTGGAACTGACAAACCAGATTTGCGGAATCCTTTGCGCATCATTGATCTGACTGACTTTTTCCAGAAGTGCACATTTCAGCCATTTCTAAAAAGAACCGTCCGTGCGATAAAAGTACACGCAGAAATGTCAAAGAGTTTTCATGCGAAACTTTTGGATTTTGCAACTGGTATGGGAATGGGCGGCCTTGGATATCTTGAAATTGCAGAGGATATGAGCTACAAGGGGCCAATTGATAAGTTTATCCCAGACGAATACAAACCAGACCTTGCGCAAATTGCAGCACTGCAGCCAGGCGATACAATATTCTTTATCGCAGATAAACCAGAGCGGGCAAATTATTATGCGGGGCAGCTTCGGACAGAACTTGGAGAAAAATTGGATTTGTGTGAAAAAAATGCGTATCGGTTCTGTTATATCAATGATTTTCCAATGTTTGAGCTAGACCCAGAGACAAAACAGATTGGCTTTACCCACAATCCGTTTTCTATGCCACAGGGGGGACTTGAGGCTTTAAACAGCAAAGATCCTCTCGAAATTCTTGCATATCAATATGATATTGTGTGCAATGGTGTGGAGCTTTCAAGCGGCGCGGTTAGAAATCATGATATGGAAATTATGGTAAAAGCATTTGAGATAGCAGGTTATGATGAGCAAACACTACGGTCAAAGTTTGGTGCGCTTTATCAGGCATTTCAGTTCGGTGCGCCCCCGCATGCGGGTATGGCGCCAGGAATTGACAGAATGCTGATGCTGTTAAAGAATGAAGAGAATATCAGAGAAGTGATTGCATTTCCAATGAACAGTTCAGCACAAGATCTAATGTGCGGCGCGCCAAATGATGTCACAGAGCAGCAGCTACGGGAAGTGCATATTAAAATCAGGCAATAAACTTTATATTAATAATAAAAATAGGAATTATCGCAGAATAATCACGCAGATTTTGAAAGGAGCATGAATATAGAAATGACAAATACAATTACCGATGAGACAATCGAATATGTGGGGATTCTTGCTAAGTTAGAACTTTCAGATGAAGAAAAAGAGCAGGCCAAAAACGATATGGGTCGAATGTTGGATTATATTGATAAATTGGGAGAACTTGACACAGATGGAATCGAACCAATGTCACATGTATTTCCAGTACAAAATGTATTTCGTGAGGATGTGGTGACAAATGGAGATGAGCATGAGAAAACTCTGAAAAATGCACCAGACCAAAAGGACAATATGTTTGCGGTACCAAAAACATTTGGATAGAAATGAGGAGAGATATGGATATTTTATCATACAGCGCTGTAGCGCTTGGCACAGCGATAAAAGAAGGAAAAGTTACTGCTATAGAAGCAATGGAGGCAGTACTTGCAAGGATTGAAGAACAGGAACAAACCATTCATGCCTATCTAACCATTGACAAAGAAGCTGCTCTTGCCGCGGCCGCGCTGGTTCAGAAAAAAATAGAAACAGGGGCGCTTACAGGAGCGCTTGCAGGGGTTCCTGTAGCGATTAAGGATAATCTGTGCACGGAAGGAATGAAAACAACCTGTGCTTCAAAGATACTGGAAAATTTTATTCCCACATTTTCGGCAGAAGCAGTATGCAGGCTTCAAAAAGCAGGGGCAGTGATTATCGGAAAAACCAATATGGACGAGTTTGCCATGGGTTCAACAACAGAAACTTCCGCATATGGCGTGACAAAAAATCCATGGAACAAAGAGCATGTACCAGGCGGTTCGTCAGGCGGCTCTGCAGCCGCAGTAGCCAATGGAGAATGTTATTTTGCGCTGGGTTCAGATACAGGAGGTTCTATCAGGCAGCCAGCTTCTTTCTGCGGTGTAGTGGGGCTGAAGCCAACATATGGTACAGTTTCGCGGTATGGATTGATTGCATATGGTTCTTCTTTGGATCAGATAGGTCCGATAACAAAGAATGTAACAGACAGCGCTGCAGTTTTAGATTTGATTGCCTCCTATGACAATAAGGATTCAACCTCTGTCAACAGAAAGGACACGAATTTTACGACAGCGCTGGTGGATGATGTAAGGGGTATAAAAATAGGAATTCCACGGGATTATTTGGGAGACGGACTTGATGAAGAGGTTAAGAAGTCTGTGCTTGCAGCCGCAAAGAAGCTTGAAGAAAAAGGTGCGATTGTGGAAACGTTTGATTTAAGCCTTGTGGAGTATGCCATTCCGGCATATTATACCATTGCGGCTGCTGAAGCAAGCTCCAATTTGGAACGCTTTGATGGAATCAAATATGGATACCGCACCAAGGAATATGAAGGGCTGCACAATATGTACAAAAAAACGCGCTCAGAAGGCTTTGGCTCAGAGGTGAAACGAAGGATTATGCTGGGTTCCTTTGTATTAAGTTCTGGTTATTATGATGCTTATTATTTGAAGGCGCTGAAAGTAAAGGCGATGATTAAAAATGCGTTTGATCAGGCATTTGCAAAATACGATTTGATCTTGGGGCCTGTAGCTCCTACAACAGCTCCAAAGCTTGGAGAGAGCTTGTCGGACCCTATAAAAATGTATTTGGGAGACATCTATACAATCTCTGTGAACCTTGCAGGGCTTCCGGCGATTTCTGTTCCTTGCGGAGAGGATTCTAAGGGTTTGCCAATAGGGCTGCAGCTAATCGCAGACCGCTTTCAGGAAAAGAAGTTATTACAGACAGCATATGCATATGAACGATGCCAGGATAAGGGAAGGGAGTGAGAAGACAGATGTCAAAACAATATGAAACCGTCATCGGTTTAGAAGTTCATGTTGAGCTTGCAACAAAGACAAAAATATTTTGTGGATGTTCCACAGCTTTTGGAGGAGCGCCCAATTCCCACACATGTCCTGTCTGTACGGGAATGCCTGGAACACTGCCTGTACTGAACAAACAGGTAGTTCAGTATGCGGTGGCAGTTGGCCTTGCAACAAACTGCACAATTACGCAGTACTGCAAATTTGACAGAAAAAATTATTTTTATCCAGACAATCCGCAAAATTACCAAATCAGCCAGCTCTATCTTCCTATATGCAGAGATGGGCACGTGGAGATTGAAGTTCCAGAAGGTAAGAAAACCATTGGAATTCATGAAATTCATATGGAAGAAGATGCTGGGAAATTGATTCATGACGATTGGGAAGATTGTTCCCTTGTGGATTATAACCGATCAGGAGTACCACTTATTGAAATTGTATCCAAACCAGATATGCGCAGTGCTGAAGAAGTGATTGCTTATCTGGAAAAGCTTCGTATGATTATTCAGTATTTAGGAGCTTCTGACTGCAAATTGAACGAGGGTTCTATGCGTGCAGATGTAAACATTTCCGTGCGGGAAGTTGGTTCTGATCAGTTTGGTACTAGGACAGAGATGAAAAATTTAAACTCATTTCGTGCCATTACACACGCAATTGAAAATGAACGGGAGCGACAGATTGAAGTGTTAGAATCGGGACAGCAGGTAGTGCAGGAAACAAGGCGTTGGGATGATGCAAAAGAATATTCGTATGCGATGCGTTCCAAGGAAGATGCACAGGACTATCGATATTTTCCAGATCCTGATTTAGTGCCTATATCTATTAGTGATGCGTGGCTAGAAGAACTTAGAGCCAGCCTGCCGGAATTTCGTGAGGAAAAAATGGAGCGCTACAAAGCAGAGTATGATATTCCAGAGTATGATATTGGTATTATCACAGATTCCAAACATTTAGCAGATTTGTTTGAAGAGACAACCGCACTGTGCGGTCAGCCAAAAAAAGTTTCAAACTGGATTATGGGAGAGACACTGCGGCTTTTAAAAGAGAAAAATATGGATGCCAAAGACCTTTTGCTTTCGCCCCAGAATCTGGCGGGTTTGATTCGGCTGACAGACAGCAAGGCTGTCAATTCAACAGTGGCAAAAGAAATTTTTGCAGTAATGTTTGACGAGAATATTGACCCTGAAAAATATGCAGAAGAAAAAGGACTAAAGACTGTAAATGATGAGGAGGCGCTCAGAAAAGCGATCGCAGAAGTTATCGCATCAAATCCGCAGTCAGTAGCAGATTATCAGGGCGGCAAAGAAAAAGCGATTGGTTTTTTGGTCGGTCAGACAATGAAAGCAATGAAGGGCAAAGCAGACCCTGTGATAGTCAATCAGTTATTAAAAGAAGCGCTCATTTAAAATTAAATATGCTGCTGCATGAATCCCTTTTGTACATCAAACATGTCATTGATATACAAAGGGGATTTTGATTTTTGGTTCTGAATGAATAGACTTTACAAAAATAGTATGAAAAAGAGAAGTCTTATGATATAATAATACTAATCCTATATTTGTCAGGTTATGTCAAAACAGAGCAGGAAAAGAAAACTGTTCAAACGGATAATTTGCATGGAGTAAGAGAGGGATGTGTATGGATTCAAATTTAATTCAATATGTACAGATTTATAATGTGCCAACAGTCTGTAAAAACTGCGGCGGCGTATTGGTGTACAAAGGGTTGGGCGAATATTACTGTGAGAAGTGCAGAGAGAAGGATTATGATAATTACGGAAAGACGCGAAATTATATTGAAAAAAATCCAGGGGCATCTGCGGTGGATATTGAAAAAAACATTGGTGTGAGCAGAGTTGCTATCCGTGAGATGCTAAAGGAGTCACGTTTTGAAATTGCCAAGGGTGCAAAATCGTTTTTGTATTGTGAAGGATGTGGGCAGGAAATCCGCACTGGGAGATATTGTCAGGGTTGCGAGAAAGAAATTCATCTTGCAATCGAGCGGCAGCAGCGGGAGAAACTTCGTAACAATGCGCAGGGATTTGCGATTGGCAGAGAAGAACAGGAAGGTCAAAGACGGTTCAGGCGTGACAAATAACCCCATGGACAAAAACGGAGGATATGGATATGAAAGTAATATACGGCAGCAGCAAGAATGGTGATGCATCGGAGGCATTAAAAAATGTGAAGTCTCCAGAGGCGTTGTTTTTTACAGTTGCGAGTGAAGATATGCTGGAGGATACTGCTAGAGAAATTGAGAAGCGGTTTCCTGGGGTGCCTTCTATTGGAGGTGTTGGTCAGGCATATATTGACAAGCAGTTTTTTGATTCAGGCATTACAGTGATTGCGATGAGCGATCATATTAAAGTGGTTGCGAATGTTTTAGAACAGGCATCGGTGATGCCAATGAAATATATCAAACGTCTTGAGGATGCCGTAAAAGCAGTAGGAGGTGAGCGTGGCAGTACTGCATGCTTTGATATCTGCTCTGCGGGTGCAGATGTGCGTGCCGTCACAACGCTGTCAAACTTTCTTTGCCGCGCAGGATATGACCTTGCAGGCGGAACAAGCAACTCAGCAGCAGTTGCCTGCAATGGAAAGGTCTATACAGATGCGTGTGCCTTTTTTATTTTTAAAAACCTAAAAGGAAAGATAAAATCGTATAAAGAAAATATCTATGTGCATCCACAGGGCACAAAGAAACAGTTTATGGTGACAGATGCAGACCCCAAAAATTACAAGATTCGTACCTTGGAAAACATGTCTGCTGAGAAAGTGTATACTTCTGAATTAGGAATAAATCGGGATAAAATAACAACACAAACATTTAAAAATCCATTTGGGCATGTTTGTGATTCTGACACATACATTGTTTCTATAAAGGGCGTTGAGGCGGACGGAAGCATGATAACCTTTCGGCCTGCGAACAAGATGGATTTTCTTACAATATTACATATAGACGATTATCGCGCAGTGGTTCAGGATACGATTTGCAATATTAAAAAGGATTTGACGAATGCATCTGCGGTACTTTCTGTCAATTGCTTGTTTCGTTATATCATGTTCAATGAGGATCACTATTGGGATACCTATCTTGCAGAGATGAGCCACAGCTTTTCCCATGCGGGTATGGTTGGTGTCGGTGAACACTACAATACACAGTTCGTAAATCAGACAATGTGCTGTCTGGCATTTGAGTAGGGGGAAATAAGTGTGCTGAAATTATTTGGAAAAAATCAAACAAAAAAAGAGTTGGAGGCGTTGTCAGAAACAAAAACTTTTGATAAATATCCATTGGATTATGCATTGACAAGCGCTTACAGGACAGTGAATGAATTGGCAGAGGATGTTTTTTTGACAACGCAAAAGATGCGATATGCAAATGATCAGCTATATGGTCTGCAAACAGATATTGTGGGGCTTCAGAATGAAGTTAATGCGTTAGATGATGGTTTTTTGGAAATCACAACAGCAGCAGAAAAGTTTCATGATGTAGAAATGGAAGTAGCACACTCCGTTTCGGAGGCACAAGGGCATATGCAGCGGCTGAAGCAGGAGTCAAATTCTGTGGAGGAAAACTTTAAGAATGTATTTCAGACTTTTGAACTGTTGCAAAATGCACTCAACAGTATAAGAAACAGTTTATTAGGGATCAGTGAAGTTGCGGACCAGACAGATCTACTAGCACTCAATGCAAGTATTGAGGCGGCAAGGGCAGGAGAGCATGGAAAAGGCTTTTCTGTTGTCGCGGAAGAAGTTGGTAAGCTTGCAAAAATGAGTCAAGATATGGTTGAAGGTATTCATGCAAATATTTTAGAGGTAGAGAAAAAAAGCAGTGAACTGAATCGGTTTATGTTATCATCAGACGAGGCATTGATTGGCAATATCAAAAGTATGGATGAAACCAGCAGATATTTTAATGATATTAAAAAAAGTGTTTCAGGAACAGCAGATGTTCAACTAGAAATTGCAAATGCTGTTGAGAGAAACCGCACCTATGTCAAAAAAGTTGAGGATTCTCTTGCGGCAGCAGCGGGAGTTTATGGCGATATTATACACAAAATGGATATTGATGACAGCAAAAAAGGTGTACTTATGGAATCTTTTCAAAATATTATAGAACAGGCAATTGCCATGGTGAAGGAACTTCCAGAATAAAATCCCTGATAAGAACAAAAATTAGGATTAATTAAAGAAGATTTTTCTTACTTGCCGCGCGGGCCCCTGTATGGAGCCGCGCGGTAAATGTTAAAATAGGAGATTTTCCGATGTGATTTCTTGATTTTGAATATTTTTGCGTATGCGCAGAATGACATAGGTTCCCATATTCTTTGTACTATGATAAGTAAGACCATATTCTGAGCCATAATAAAGCTGTATTCTTTGATGTACATTTTTCACACCATATCCCTTGCTGTCTTTGGTAAGGATTTTTTCACATTCTTCTTCGGACATTCCACAGCCATTATCCATGATTTTAAATATAATATCTTCTTTTTCCTGACCGCAGGAGAATGATAAAATTGCAGGGCTCGGAAGTTCACGCTGATCTAAGCCATGAATGATTGCATTTTCTGCAAGAGGCTGAAGCAGCAGGCTTGGTATTGGATACGCTAAAACCTGACTGTCTATATCATAAACAACATCAAATGACTGCGCATGCATCATCTGCTGGATAGAGATATAGGATTTTGTATTTTCGAGTTCGGAGCCAATCGTTGTAATCGGCTGTCCTTTGTTTAACATTGTCCTGTAAAAGGTTGAGAGCAGCCGGGCCATTTGGCTGATATCATGCTGGCCAGACATAATTGCCTTGCTGTTTATAAGCGACAAACTATTGTACAAAAAATGAGGGTTGATTTGAGATTGGAGAATTTCAATCTCATATTTTTGCTGCCGTATTTTGGACAGAAGGACTTCATTTACCAGATTGTTCAAGGTATGAACCATTTTTTGAAAAGAGGTAATCAACTGACCAACTTCATCGGTGCTTTCAGAGGAAACAGAAAGCGCGTAGTTTCCCTGTTCAACTTGTTCCATATTTGCAGAAAGCTGTATAATCGGGGAAACAATAACTTTTGAGAGTTTGGAACTGACAAAAAGGATTAAAAGAATACACATAAATACCATACATAGGGCAATATAGGTAATATTGTTGGCAGCCGCGGTAACAGTACGAACTGGACGGTAGAGCAAAGCAGTCCAGCCAGAAGGCGTTAGGGTTTCTGTTTTGGTAATATAACCAGGCAACTTATCTGTCCAGAGATCACGAGAGACAGCAATCGTATCTGTATTTATCAGTTCGGTATACTGATAGATGGTTTCTTTCGAATCATTTAGCAGTACAAATCCATAGTTGCTTTCAAATAGGCTTTCAGCAGCAGCCAATGCAGAATTCAGATCGATAGACATACAGATAATATTGGTATATGGTACATAATGATAATACATTTGGCAGATTAAATTCAAAGTCTTGCCGTTTTCTGAGATGCAGAAAAAAGGCACTGTCGTCTGGCAGGCTTTTTCGTACCATTGTTTATTCTGCGCCTCTGTCAACGGACGCAGTGTATTGTCATGAGGGTAGATATGTGCATCGGTATAAATTGTGATGGATGTGATATCACTGTTGAGAGAACGGGTTGTCAGAAATAAGGGGTCAATGGTGTCGCGGTAGGTTAGATACATTTCATAGTTGGAAGTATAGTCTTTCGCAAGGGCGAGGCGAATATTTTCGTTCCAGACTATGAGATTCATTGTCGTAAGATACGAATTTAGCTTGTATTCTAGCTGCATAACTTCCCGATGAAGTGTTTCACGCAGAGCGGTTTCTTCCCGCTCGATAAGCAGAGAGTACACTTTGCTATAGGAAAAGAATCCCAAAAGTACGATTGGAATTAGTCCGATAACCAGACTGATTCCAATAATTTTATTTTGAAATTTTAAATTGAGAAATTGCTGTTTAACCTTTTGTTTCATATACATCCTTTCATTGTTTGCTTCCTTGTCGGAACCGTTCCGGTGTCGTTCCATATAATTTCTGAAAGCTTTTGCAAAAATAGGAGGTGTTGGGATAACCTACAGATTGGCTGATATCCGTTACTTTCATATTTGTATTTAATAAGAGCTCCTGTGCCTTTTCCATTCGGATCTGCTTGATATATTTGCTCAAAGTGCAGCCGGTTGCTTGTGCAAAGATGTTGCTGAGATAGTTTGGATTTAGGTATACCAAGTCTGCAAGAGAATTTAAAGTCAGCTCTTCATGGTAGTGTTCACGAATATATTGTTCGACCTGAAAGATGGCATAATTTGAAGCATTTTGTTCCTGATTGAAGGTATTGACAACAAGAGACAAGTAATGCTCAATTAATTCGACAATATCAGAAAAACGACGGAAACGATAGATTTCTCCAGCCGCTTCCTGAAGTACATCATCCATTTGTTTTGGAATTGCCGCAAGGAGGATTTTTAATAGAGACGTACATATATAACGAATATAAATATGCGATAAATTCGGAAGTTGCGCATAACTGTTAAGCAAGGTATGAACCTGCATGGAAAGCTGTTCCGCCTGCCGCATTTTGACCGCTGATTCAATATTTTGCAAAGCAAGGCTGGTGGCAGTATCAATAGATGGATGATTGATTTCTTTTGCTGCAATTTGAGGTATTGTATCATGAAAATGAGCTTCGATATATTGATCCGATTTGGCAAATTCAATTTTTTTGGAATCAAGGCGGCTGATAATTTCTGTCAGCAATTTATCAAATTCGGCTGGGTCAACTGGTTTTAAGATATAGCTTACTGCCTTTAGAGACAGTGCGGCTTTGACATACACAAAATCATCATATCCGCTAAAAAATAAAATTTCAATATCAGGGTTCTGTTCTTTGACTTTTTTAGCAAGCTCGATGCCATTTAGAAAAGGCATTTCAATATCACATAATAAGATATCTACATGATTGTTTGAGAGTTGTTCGAAAGCATCACGTCCATTTTGTGCCTCCAGAATATGGAGAATATGTTTGCTATCTCTCAACAAAAAGCGAATAAGGTCCCGTTCATGCGCTTCGTCATCGGCAATCAGTAGTGTATACATGGCGTTTGCATTCTCCTTTCCCATCCAATGCATTCTCGAAGTTTCTTTGTTTTTTATTCATTCTTTCATATTTCTGTAACTGAAGGTAGTATATCATAATAAATTTTTTGGTACAATTAGCGGAAAACAAGAACTGTAAAATGTAATATGAATGTGAAAATTGTTATATTTACTTGGGAATCTGTCAAAGGATATACTAAATATATCAACGTTGAAAACAAGGAACATTTTAGTATGACCATTTATTCAGGAAAACCTGGGGAAGGATAACAATATGAAAAAAAGTTTTTTACATCAAATATTAGGAATCACAATGACGGTTTCGCTTATTGTATCGGTGGCTGGCTGTGCGTCTTCTGAAACACCTTCGGGTACATCGTCTGATACAAGCAATACGGCTGGGCCCATCACCGTTTCAATAGGACGTCAGACACTACAAAATGTCACATTTCCAGATGGAGATACCTATGAGGACAATGCATATACCAGAATGGCAGAGCAGGAATTGAACATTGATATTGTGGATACGTTTGAGGCTACAGGCGATGATTATGACAGGCAAGTTTCTCTGGCACTGTCAGCAGGAGATATTCCAGATATGATGAAAGTTGGAAGCCTGGATGAATTGAAAGAGCTGTACGAAAACGATTTGATAGCAGACTTGACAGGTGTTTATGAGGAATACGCAAGTGATTATCTCAAAAAACTTTATGATTCCTTTGAAGGCCGTGCAATTGAAAATGTTACAATTGATGGAAAAATGGTGGCTTTGCCAGGCACGAATGTAGATACTAGTCCAGGGATTGTATGGGTTAGAAGTGATTGGATGGAGCAGCTTGCAATTCAGGTGGACGAAGATGGAGATGGCTGTATCAAGAGAGAAGAACTTGAAAGCATAGCGATTGCATTCCGGGATCAAAATCCAGAGAATGCCGAAAATATGGTTGGAATTGCACTGGCACCATACCTGACAGGCGGTTCACCAGACGACACATATAGTTTAAATGCAGTGGCTTATTCTATGGGAGCTTATCCCAAAACATGGCTGGAAAAAGATGGAGAGATTATGTATGGTTCCACTACAGAGGAAATGAAGCAGTCACTTGCTATTGCAGCAAAGTGGTTCCAGGAGGGAATTTTAGATCCGCAGGTTGGCACTAGAACATGGGATGATATCACTGCTTTGATGGCAAATGGACAGTGCGGTATTGCTTTTGGATGTTGGCATATTCCTGACTGGCTGTTAAGCAATGTATATGCATTGAATAATAAAGCAACATTTAACGCTTATATTTTGGAGGGTGAAGATGGATCTGTAAACTGCAAGCACAGCAATGCGACAACTGGATATATTGTTGTAAGTAAAAAGTTTGAGCATCCTGAAATAGCGATACAGATAGCAAATCTGTTTTATGATGAACTAGCCAATTCCCCAGAACTGCTTGAAAAATATCCAGAAGTAGCAAATTATGTTCAAAATGCGGTTGATGGTTCTAGCAGACCTTTCAATATTGAGATTAACTCTTGTACATCTTTGTTTGATGATTATTCTGAACTAGAAAAATGTTTGAATGGAGAAATCACACTAGAGCAGGTGAGAACTGCGGAACAGCGTTCCAATGTCCCAGTGATTCAGGGATATCTCGATGGAGACAGTGATGTTACAGGATGGTCGAAGTATCATTCGAGATTAAAGGGATTGGAGTTGTTTCAAACCTTGGTGGAAAATGACCGTATTGACTGGCTGACACCGATTTATCCAGAGACGACACCTACAATGGAGACAAACTGGGCAAATCTGGAAAAGCTAGAAGAAGAGACTTTTATCAAGATTGTAACGGGAGAATTGGATGTCGAGAGTGGATTTGAACAGTTTACATCTGACTGGAAGCAACAGGGAGGAACCCAGATTATACAGGAAATTTCAGAACAATTGCAATAGGAAAAATTACAGCCACGCCCATACAAGGCATGGCTGTAATTTTCAGAAATAAAGAGTGAAGAAACAGAGACTTTCAATGAGAAAAACGGGGGATTTTTATGCACAGAGAAAAGAATAAAAAAGTCAGAAGGCGTTCAGAATTATCGTATCATTTGATGGTATTTCCAGGTTTGTTTTTCCTGATTTTATTTAGTTACATACCAATGGTTGGTATCTTGATGGCTTTTCAGGATTTTGTTCCAGCAAAAGGACTGTTTCGATCAGAATTTGTCGGATTGAAACATTTTACCTATATGTTTCAGTTACCTGATATAGGGAAGATAATACGCAACACAGTTGTGATCGCAATGGGAAAAATGATTATTGGAATGGTGATAGCGATAGCATTTGCAATATTGTTGAATGAAATACGAACGAAGTTTATGAAAAAGACAATACAAACAATTGTTTATCTTCCACATTTCTTATCATGGGTTGTTTTGGCGTCGGTTGTAACAAATTTGTTTGGTTTAGATGGTTTTGTGAATCATTTTTTGGGTTCAATGGGATTTGGGACAATAAACTTCCTTGGAAGCAGCAAGATTTTTCCAGGTTTAATTATTGGAACAGATGTATGGAAAGAGTTTGGATACAGTTCAGTAGTATATCTTGCAGCAATTACAGCGATTGATCCCGGCCTTCATGAGGCGGCTACTATGGATGGCGCTTCCTGGTGGAAACGGATATGGAATGTAACCCTTCCTGGTATGCTTCCGATTATTTTGCTGATGACTGCAACAAATTTGACAAGTATCTTGAGCGCTGGATTTGATCAGATCTATAACTTGTATTCGCCGCTTGTGTATGAAACAGGAGATGTGCTAGATACATATGTATACAGAATTGGTTTGGTTGGAAGACAATACAGTTTTGGTGCAGCAGTTGGGTTATGTCGTTCCATTGTTGGAATGGTGCTTCTTTTGTCAGCAAATGCTCTGACAAAAAAGTTGACAGAACAAAAGATTTTTTAGGGGTACAGAATCTTCATGAAAATAAGTTCAAACAGGCTCTAGGAAAGGTATGGTTATCAATATGGTAGAGAATAAAAGTTTTCATTCCAGAGTTCGGATTACAATAATATATGTAATTGTTCTCTTACTGGGATTAAGCTGTCTGCTTCCACTGCTCAATATTTTGGCAATTTCTCTGAGTGGAAGCGCAGCAGTATCTGCAAACCGGGTCGGAGTGCTTCCCGTAGATTTTACATTGACCGCTTACAATAAAATTTTATCAGACGGGCAGTTTTGGCGTTCTTTTATGATTTCTGTTATAAGGGTTATTCTTAGTTTGGCGCTGAATCTGGCTGTTACAGTTCCAATGGCGTATGCAATGACAAAGGACAAAAGAGAATTTCGAGCTAGAAATTTGTATATGAATCTTTTGATTTTTGCGATGCTGTTTAATGGGGGAATGATACCAACCTATATTTTGGTTAGAAATCTGGGAATGTTAAATTCTATATGGTCCTTGGTACTGCCAGGAGCGCTCCCAATTTTTAATGTCATTCTTTTGATGAACTTCTTTTTGGGGATTCCAAAGTCATTGGAAGAGGCGGCATTGATGGACGGGGCAAATCCTATTCAGATTCTGCTTCGCATCATGGTGCCATGTGCAAAGCCATGTCTTGCAACGATATCGTTATTTAGTATTGTAGGAAGCTGGAATGATTTTTTTAGCGGGTTGATCTATATGCAGAAGACCGAAAACTATCCAATTATGACATATATTCAGTCTTTAAATGTAGATATTCAGGAATTACTCAAAAACGGGGCAACAAGCAATGCGTTGGAAAATATAACAGAACTGTCCAATCGTAATCTGAACGCAGCTAAGATAGTTGTTGCAGTCATCCCGCTTTTGATGATTTATCCAATCTTACAAAAATACTTAATAACTGGTATTGTAATGGGATCTGTGAAAGAATAGTTCAACTAAGAAATGTCAAGATAAAATCGCGCAGCGACTATAAATAGGAGAAATCAAATAAGATGAAGAAATCAAATATAGCAGACATTAATATAGAAGAAACAGACAAGGCACGATATACGCCAGGGGATCTAGTGACAATAAATATATCCATTAGAAACAATAGTCATGAGAAAATAGCAGACGGTTTACTGAAACTGCAGGCAGTTCATTTGCATCAGGTGATAGATACTATAAATTATGCACTTGCTTTGGAGGCCCACGAGAGCAAAACAATGTCTATAGAATGGCAGGCGCCAATGCAGAATTATCAGGGCTATTTGCTCTGCATAGAATTAACTGACAATCGTGGAATGGTAGTTGCCCAGGATACAATTGGTGTAGATGTATCTTCAGACTGGTTGAAATTTCCACGATACGGATATTTGTGCAACTATGGCAAGGAGGAAGAGACTACAAAGAAAATCGCACAGATGAACAGATATCACATCAATGTAATTGAATATTATGATTGGCATGCGCTGCACCATGAGCCATTGCCTCCGCAGGCAAAAAAAGAATCTCTTGGTGATTGGGAAGACTGGGCAGGACGAAAGATATATGGGGAAACACTTAGGGACTATCTAAACGATGCACATGACAGGAATATGATAAATATGGCATATAATATGATTTATGCAGGTACAGACAGCTTTGTGAAAGACAAAGACAATAATGACACACAGGCTTCTAGCTGGCAGGTTTATCTGGCACCCGAAAATGATAAAGGAGAAGGAGCGTTTATTTTTCATATGGGGTTTTCTCCGTCAGGAAATGGCAGTTTGTATATTATGAATCCGTTGAACTCTGATTGGCAGCACCATATTTTCAGAGAGCAAAACCATATTTTTGATGTACTGGATTTTGATGGGTGGCACGGCGATACAGTAGGTGATTGGGGCAAGGTCACAGATGCCCTTGGCGGTCCTTTGGGGGTGGATGAACAAGGAAGGCCAATAGATGAGATAAAAGATACATATCGGCAGTTTTTAAATGCTGCAAAGGAAGTTCTGGGCAGACATTATCTGTCTTTTAATCCAGTGGGCGCACAGGGAATCGAACAGGTAAATACGAGTCATGTGGACGCGCTATATACGGAGTTTTGGCCGTGGGACAATGACAGGGAAGGAATCCCATATGATACCTATCAGTCCCTGGTGACAGAGATTGAGCGGACAATGGAAGAGAGCAGAGGATTTTCTCTGGACGGAAAAGGAAAATCACTTGCAGTAAAGGCATATATCAATTATTATAAAAGTACTGGTACAATGAACGAGCCAGGAGTACTTTTGTGTGATGCGGCAGTTTATGCTGCGGGCGGTTCAAGGTTAGAGCTAGGCAATGGAAATCATATGCTTCATTTGGAATATTATCCAGATGATAGGATTCCTATGGGAGAAGTACTGCAACAAGCAGTGAAAAGGATGGCAGACTTCACAGTGGCGTATGAAAATTTGCTCAGAGACGGGCAGATAACGACCAAAAATAAAGTAGAGGTTGAAAAGTATCCATTCAGCAGAAACGGGCAGAGCAACACCATATGGGTTTATACAAGAGCTGACAAAAAACATGAAATACTTCATCTGATTAATCTTCTTGGAACAGACAATATCTGGCGCGATGAAAATGGAGATAAGCCAGTCCCAATATGTGCAAAAGATATTTGTATCAAATATTATACAGACAAAGAAATTATGCAAGTTTTTATGGCTTCTTTTTCTGTGAATCAAGGTATGAGTATCAAGCTGCCATTTGAAAAAGGGCAGGATATGGAGGGCGGCTACATCATATTCCAGATTCCAGAATTATCCTATTGGGATATGGTGTATATGCATGAATAAGTAATGAGGAGGACATTTGAAAAATGACAGACAAGAACACAGACAACAAAAAATGGTGGAAGAGCGCGGTAATTTATCAGATTTATCCGCGCAGCTTTGCAGACAGCAATGGAGATGGCATCGGAGATTTGCAGGGAATTATATCTAAGCTGGACTATTTGGAAAACTTGGGAATTGATGCAATCTGGCTTTCGCCAGTCTGCAAATCTCCACAGGATGACAATGGGTATGATATATCAGATTATCAGGACATTGACCCTATGTTTGGAAGCATCAGTGATGTAGAAATGCTGATTCAGGAGGCAGAAAAACACCATATTCGTATTATTATGGATCTGGTTTTGAATCATTCTTCTGATGAGCATTTTTGGTTCCAGGAAGCAAAAAAGAGCAAAGAAAACCCATACCATGATTATTATGTATGGCGCGATGGAGTAGAAGGAGAACTGCCTAACAAGATGCGGGCTGCTTTTGGAGGCCCTGCATGGGAGTGGGTTCCAGAAATACAGCAATATTATTTTCACCAGTTTTCTGTGAAACAGCCAGATTTGAACTGGGAAAATCCAAAGCTGCGCCAGGAAATCTATGATATGATCAACTGGTGGACGAGCAAGGGTGTCGGAGGATTCCGCCTGGATGTGATAGATCAGATTGCAAAAGAACCAGACAAAGAGATTACCAACAATGGGCCACGGCTTCATGAGTTTCTCAGAGAGTTAAGCAAAGAAACATTCCAGAAAGCAGATCTCGTCACAGTAGGGGAAGCATGGGGGGCAACACCTGAACTGGCAAAGCTCTACAGCAATCCAGATAACAGTGAATTGTCTATGGTGTTCCAGTTTGAACACATTTGTCTGGATCAGATTGCAGGAAAAGAAAAATGGGATTTGGCGCCGCTGCCATTCCTGAAATTAAAAGAGGTATTTTCGCGCTGGCAAAAAGAATTGTACAACCAAGGGTGGAACAGCCTGTTTTGGAATAATCATGATTTGCCAAGAATTGTCTCACGCTGGGGAAATGACAAGGAATATCGTGTAGAATCAGCAAAGATGCTTGCAATGCTTTTGCATGGAATGCAGGGAACTCCTTATATCTATCAGGGTGAAGAACTTGGCATGACAAATGTACAGTATACCATAGAAGAATATCAGGATATTGAGACACAGAATTTATATCGGGAACGTATAGAAAAAGGGTATGCCAAAGAAGAAATTATGCGTTCTATCTATGCTAAGAGTCGTGATAATGCCAGAACCCCTATGCAGTGGAGCGATGGAGAACAGGCTGGATTTACGACTGGAAAACCATGGATGAGGATTAATCCAAATTATAAAGAAATCAACGCACAGGCACAGGTAGAGGATAAAAATTCTATTTTTCATTGTTATAAAACACTGGTTGAGTTCCGCAAGAAATATCCAGTGTTCGTAGACGGCAGCTTCGAAATGTTATTGGAAAAGGATGAAAATATTTTTGCATATACCAGGGATAATGCAGACTCTCAGCTTCTTGTTGTCTGCAACTTCTATGGAAAGACAATCGCATGTCCAAATGAGTTGCAGAAGAATGCTATGGAACTGATTCTTTGCAATTATGAGGATATCAGTAATCCAGCAAAATTGCGTCCCTTTGAGGCGAGAGTGTATTTTTTGAAAAAATAAAACAGCAAAACGATTCAATAACGGATAAAATATGGAAACAAAAAGAGGCATATAGCAATAAAACGGTTGACAAACGGTTAAATAAGTAATAGAATAAAAGAGAAGAAAGGGAAATTAGCTTTAGAACTGTCGCGTGGCGGCTATAATTAGGAGATAAGAATGACTGTAGAAGAGATGAAACGAAAAAAGCTTGAAAAAGGATATAGTTATGCGCAGATTGCGAGTCTTTCCGGAATACCGCTAGGCACCGTTCAGAAAGTTTTTTCAGGAGAAACAGAACATCCCCGATATAGTACGTTGCAGGCGTTAGAGCAGGTGTTAAAGGACCAGGAGGAAAGCAGGGTTTGTGACAGTGCAGTATATTCCTATCAAAATATTCCCCAAAAGATGCAGAGAGAATATACCATAGAAGATTATTTTGCGATTCCTGATAGGATACATGTAGAATTAATAGATAGTGTTTTATATGAAAAGGAATCGCCGACCTTTGCACATCAAAAGATAGCAGGAGAGATTTACCGACAGATTGCCAATTATATTATCGACAATAACGATAAGTACGAAGCAGCAATAGCGCCTGTGGATGTACAGCTTGATGGTGATGAAAAGACGATAGTGCAGCCGGATATTTTAATTATGTGTGATGCTGAGAAAATTATAAAAGGACGCGTATTTGGTGCGCCTGACTTTGTGATTGAGGTTATTTCTCCTGAGACAAAGCGGAAGGATTATTTCAAGAAACTTGAGAAATATGAAAGTGCCGGAGTACGGGAGTATTGGATTCTTGACCCATTCAAAAAACAATTGCTTGTATTCTTTTTTGAGAAGGATATTTACGCACAAATACACGATCTGATGAACCCAGTACCAATCCAGATCTATGAAGGAAAATTGCAGATTGACTTTGATAATATTTTGAAATGGTGTAGTGAATTTGTATGATAGGGTTGATGGCAGAAACAGAAAGCAGCATATATCCAAAAGGTTTGATGACAATAACAAATGCGCCATCCAAGTTATATTACGCAGGCAGTATCGGAATAATCAATCAGCACAGAAATATTGCAGTAATTGGCAGTCGGCAGGTGTCAGATAATGGGATTTTGCTTGCTTATCAAACGGGCTACGCGCTTGCCAAAAGTGATATCAATGTAGTGAATGGATTAGCGCGAGGCTGTGATACGTATGCTTTGGATGGTGCATTAGCAGCATCAGGAAAATGTGTTGCAGTTCTGCCATGTGGCTTGGATCAGATTGTACCAAGATGCAATACAGGGCTTGCGGCAAGGATTTTATCCAAAGGCGGCTGCCTGATCAGTGAATATCTGCCTGAAACTGTGGTGCAAAAGTATCAGTACATAGAGCGGGACAGACTGCAAAGCGGAATCAGTGAGGCTGTGATAGTGATAGAATCCGGGTACGACAGCGGTACAATGCATACTGTTCGCTATGCAATGAAACAAGGACGATCGATTGCTTGTTTTGACAGCAGACTTGTGAAAAATGCTTCTGGAAACCGATGGCTTGAACAGCAATATGGGATAGAAGTATTTCGGACAATTGAGGATTTGGAGTACTCCCTTTCCAATATACAGAATCAATGGAAATACAGACAAATGACAGTTGAGGAATTGATGCGGATAAATTGAGCGAATTTTATTTATTGTATTTTAATGTTCATTTGTAAAGAATTGATTACTATCAAGTAGACAATTGAAAAAATGTTCAGGGAATACAATATAAGATATACGAATAAAAGGAAGAAGGGTTAAGAGGGATTGATGCCACAAAGATTATTCTAAATACCAAAGGAACAATGAATGATATCACACCTGAAATGAAAAATGTGCTTGATTTTATTGATGGAAAGAGGGCAGCGGATGATTATACAAAGGCGTTGGAACAAGAGATAGAATCTGTCAGAAAAAATGAGAAATGGAGGTTGGACTATATGACATTGCAGATGAAATACCAGGAAAAGTATGAACAGGGAATGGAACAGGGAATAGAGAAGGGAATGGAACAAGGAATAGAGAAGGGAATCGAACAAGGAATAGAACAGGGCAAAAGGCAGATGGCATTAAGGATGCTAAAGAAGAATCAATTATCAATCGAAGATATTGCTAACTATACAGGATTGATGGAAGAACAGGTGGAAGCATTAAAAGAAGAATTGCAGATGATTTAGAAAAATAAGGCAACAAAGTGCAAAAGGACAGCACATAAAATATAAAAAAAGCGACAGTGTATTGAATTGAAATACACTGTCGCTTTTTTTAAATATCTTTTCGTAATGTAAATTGTCCTATTAAACCATTCAGAATATCTGCCTGAGCAAATAACTGCTGACTGGTTGCGGCCGCTTCCTCAGCTGTCGCAGCATTGCTTTGTACCACTTCGGAAATCATATTGATTCCGTTTTCTGCCTTGCGCATAGCATCTGTCTGCTCTTCCATCATATTCTTGAGATCTTTCGAGAAATCCGCGATCTGTTTGATTCCATCTACAACAGATTCAATAGCACTGGCAGCATGTTCAGCAGCACGGTTTCCTTCTGTGACTTCCCGGATAGAACCCTCGATTAATTCTCTGGTATCCACTGCAGCTTTGGCACTTTGATTTGCCAATACACGAATTTGATCTGCCACAACAGAAAAACCACGTCCTGATTCGCCAGCTCTTGCAGCCTCGATAGATGCATTCAGCGACAAAAGATTTGTCTGTGTAGCGATAGATTCAATTTCAGAAATGATATCTCCAATTCTCGTAGAAGCAGTATTGATTCGATCCATTGCAACCATCATCGTATTCATTTCTTCACGGCTGTTGTCGGCCTGATCCGCATAGCGCTGTGCTTTTTCGTAGGATTCATCAGCATTTGTAGCGCTCTTTTCCATTGTAGAGGTAATATTGGTAATTGTTGTATGTAATTCCATGATAGCATTCGTTTGCTCGGTTGCGCCTTCTGCAAGACCTTGTGATGCTTTTGCCAAATCTCCAGAACCTTCTGATACCTGGTTGGAAACTTCTCCAATAGATAACAATGTTTCCGTCATCTGATCGCGCAGACCACGCATTGATTTATATAATTTTGCAAAATCACCCGTATATCGGTCAACATTTTTGGATCTGACTGCGTAGTTTCCGCTTGCCATTTGTCCAAGAACCTCATCAATATCATGAATAATAACATTCAAATTTGATGCCATTTCTGAGGCGTCTTTTGCAATGTATTCCACCTCATCGCCTGTATCAATCTGCGGGAAAGGAGCAGTGAGTTCTCCTGTTGCAAATATTTTTAAGCGTTCGCCCAGGGATCTTAAAGGTGTTGAAACACCCTTTGCAATATGTTTTCCAAATCTGGTTGACAATGTGATAGACACACCAATCGCAATAACGATAACTATAGCTACAATAATGTCTGTTGCCAAAAGAAAAGAAGCAAGCTGGTTACCTTCTGTCACTTTTACTGTTAATAAACTCTCCAATTTGGTGTAAATTTCATTGTATGCGTCAGCCAGTTCATTGATCGCAATTACCTGTGCCTGTTTACAGAGTTCTCTGTCTGTAGAGGCGCCAAGCGTAAGAACCCGATTATCAATCTCCCAATAATCGTCCAATAGGGCTTCGATTTCATCATATGTTTTTCTTCCATCTTCTGAAACAATTGTATTTTCTACTATTTTGAAGTACTCTTCAAAAAGAATTTTCTTTTCATCATGTTGTTTTACTACTTTATCGATTACATCTTGGTCATCATAGCCTATAGCTGCTCGAAGTGCAGAACGCACATCTGCAAATTCAAACATTGCTTTTCCAATATCACCCTGTGCGAAACCATAATTGTGTAATGCATAAGAGTATCTGTTGGAAATGACTATAAGAGCAGATAGCGTAAACAGCGACACAATTGCTGCGATTGCAGCAATCTTAAAAAAAGATTTAGTCAGCTTTTTTTCAATATTGACTTGTTCATTCATTTTATATTGTCTCCTTTCTATTAATGAACAATTCTTATCTGACGTATCCCTCTGATAATGGAATTTTGACAGATAGCATTTGGCAGCAGTTTCGTTCTTAAAACAACATTTTATGTTTTATAAAAGATATAATAAAATGGAGGCTTTAAGTTACGAAGCAGCTATATATCTTTAAGTAAAAATAAAACTTTTACATTATTTTAGAAACAAAGTGCCTTCTTTTTCCATTATAAATTATTATAATAAA
>OFGR01000246.1_pt1 | contig 57156 bp, 59 predicted proteins | sample 1521811 | NCBI WGS metagenome assembly OFGR01 (sample SAMEA3504098, study PRJEB24116) | mouse gut metagenome | biome: mouse gut; feature: mouse-associated habitat; material: faeces | place: Denmark | collected 2011 | reverse complement strand
TCGCATTGCGGCCGTTTTGCTCCGCAAAATCGGCCGTTGGATGCCGCAATATGCAACTTTATAAAATGCGATGCTGCATTTATATATTGCACTCCGCTTATTCATCCCTCCCATAAATATCTCTTGTATACACTTTCTCCCTGCAATCCAAAAGTTCCTCTGATTGCCTGTTGGTGATTATGATGTCACAGCGGTCTTTAAATTCTTGAAGAGACTCTATTCTTTCACACCCCATAAACATTCCCTCTTTTAACCCTGGCTCATAGATTATAATTTTTATCCCTTTTTGTTTCAGACGCTTTATAATGCCAATAACCGAAGAATTTCTGAAATTGTCCGAATGGGTCTTCATTGTCAGACGATAGATTCCCGCTGTAATATGCCCTTTCATATTTTTATCAGCCGGTTCCCACCCTGCTTTTTTAAATATCTGCTCCGCCACAAAATCTTTTCTCGTCCTGTTCGCATCTACAATAGCTCCGATAATATTCTCCGGCACATCCCCGTAATTCGCCAGCAGCTGTTTCGTGTCTTTGGGGAGGCAATAGCCTCCGTATCCAAAAGACGGATTATTATAGTAATTCCCAATCCGGGGATCAAGGCAGACTCCTTCAATCATCTGTTTCGCATCCAGCCCCCGCAATTCCGCATAAGTATCCAGCTCATTAAAAAAACTGATTCTAAGAGCAAGATATGTGTTAGCGAACAGCTTAACCGCCTCCGCCTCAGACGCCCCTGTAAGAATCACAGGAACATCCTCTTTTAACGCCCCCTCCTGCAAAAGTTTCGCAAACGCGCCGGCATCTGCCGCCGCATCCTGGTTGTTCCGAGGGAGCCCAACGATAATCCGGGAAGGATAAAGATTATCCCGCAGTCCACGCCCCTCCCTTAAAAATTCCGGACTGAACAAGATTCGCCCTGCACCCAGCCTACGGCAGAGGCGCTCCGTATACCCTACGGGAACCGTGGACTTTATGACAATGACCGCATTTTTTGAAAGCCGAAGGACTTTCTCTGCCACCTGTTCCACAAGAGACGTGTCAAAGTAATTCTTTTCAGCGTCATAATCCGTCGGCGTCGCTATAATGGCAAAATCCGCCTCCCGGTAAGCTGCCTCCTCCCCTTCTCCCTCTCCCACTGCTGTCAGGTTCAGCTCTCTTTCCACAAAATAGCGCTCAATGTCCAAATCTTTTATAGGCGGTTTCCCACTGTTAATCTGTCTCACTTTTGAAGGCTCTGCATCCACAACCGTCACTTCATGTTTTTGGGAAAGCAGCACCGCCAGCGACATTCCTACATACCCCGCTCCTGCAATCACGATCTTCATCTATCTTCTCCCCGCAAAGCCCTTTATTTGTTTTAGTTTCTGGTTCACTGCCAGCAAGACAGAAAGTCTTCTGCGGACTCTTTGCAGCGTATATTTGAGCCGGTCGCGGTCCATCCTTCTCTCATTTGCCTTGCAGAGCAAAAACTCCTCCGCAGACATCATCTGCATCCTCTCCAGATCCGCGAGCATCCATTCCTCTTCCATATCTTCTCTCCCGCACTCCGTCAGCCCAAGGCGCTCAAGACCCTCTCGCTGCAGGAAATCATACAATACCTCATAGCAATTAAATGATGTCTGTATATTCAAAGCCCGGAACATGCCCATAGCGGCTTTATTGCGGAAACTTCTTTTTACAAGAGAAAACTCCGGCTCCTTTTCAAGCTCCTCCAATGTGAACAAATAAGACTCATACGGGCAGAAAACTGTCTCAGATGATCTGCCGGTAAGGCTGTCCGCATTATCCATCCGGTGATATGCAAGATATCTGTCAACACAGGTGATCCTTTCTGCCCCATACACTGCTTTCATGACAAATGCCGTATCATTTGCCTGACGGATCTCCTGAAAGCAAAGATGATGCTCTGCAAGAAACTTCCTTCTGAACATTTTATTCCATACCATATTTGACCCAAAATTAAAAATGGAATCACATAAGTCAAACTTATTAAATGGGTCTTTATCAGGTATAAGCCCCATTTTTAGATAGCCCTCTGTTTCATACACTTTTCCGTCGCCCATAAATTCACAGACACCGCACACACATATATCTGCCTGTGTTTTCTGCATCTTCCGGCACATAATCTCCAATGCCTTTCTGTCAAACTTATCATCTGCATCCCAGAAGACCACGTATTTCCCTTTTGCCTGTGAAAGCCCCCGGTTCCTTGCAGCTCCGGCATTTATGTTTGGCTGTTCCAAAAGCGTGATTCTCGAATCCCGGCTCATAAAGCTCCTGATAATCTCGCCGGAATCGTCGGCAGATCCATCATTAACGCAGATAATTTCTATTTCCTGCATACTCTGCCCCAAAACCGATTCTAACATCTGACTGATATAATTGCCCGCATTGTATACGGGTATAATTACTGAAACCTTTATTGCTTTGCTGTTTTTCATACTCTTTTTCTTCATTTGACTCACTTTCCTAAATGTGCTCTGCTGCCGCATAATATTGTTTTCATTTCTTTTATAAATCTATGATAATTGCTCCATCCGGTTTTTGCAACGCCATATGGCAATTTTACTTATAATGACGGCCAGCCCCGGATATGTAAAAAGGGAACTTCCCCTAATCAGCACCTGGCTGCGGGCAGCTCCCTCTTTTCCTGCAACTATTTGATTTTTATTGTAACGGTTTTCTTTTTATTGCTGCCATCCGTTGCCATGGCTGTTATTTTAACTTTTTTCCCTTTTCCAGCTTTTTTTGTCTTCACGGCTCCCTTTGAGGTCACTGCAGCGTATTGACGGTTGGAGCTTGTCCATTTTAACGCTTTATTGGCCTTTTTCCCCGTTGTCTTAACCGTTGCCTTTACTTTTATTGATTTTCCTGCCTTAACTGATTTTGCCGCTTTCAGCTTTATGCTTTTAACGGAGTTTTTCATTATCTTAATCTTATACGTCGCTTTCTTTCCGCTGCCGTCTGCCGCTGCTGCTGTGATTGTCACGGTTTTCCCGGCTCCTGCTTTCTTAACCGAAACCTTGCCTTTAGAATCTACTGCCGCGTATTTTTTGTTAGACGATGTCCATTTAACAGTTTTATTTGTAGCATCCGCAGGAGAAATCTTTGCCGTAAGCTGAATTGTTTTTCCCACTGCAATGCTCTTAGACATCCCGCTGACCGTAATCTCAGATATATTAACTTTAGCTGTGACAAGCGCCGCTTTTGTCCTCTCAATCTCCCGAATCGCCTCCTGGCACTGTGTTTCCGTTGCATCAGCATTTCCCAAAAGCGTCTTAGCCTTTGCAATTGCTGCGCTGAATGCCTTCCAACTGGTTGCAGTATAATCGGATCCGCGATAACCCTCTGTTCCATTGACAGCATCCCGCAGAGCGTCTTTTGTCGATTCAGCTGCAAGATTTTTCTTCAATATAAGCGCCGCTTTTGCCTTTCCTATTGCTTGGATTGCCGCCTGGCATTCTGTGTTTGTAGCATCCGGTTTCGTCAGCAACGGCTTAGCTGCATCAATTGCCGCCTTATATGAACCCCAGCTCTTTGCCGTGTAATCTGACTCCGGCAATGAATTCATTTCATTGATTGCCGACTGCAATGCCGCTTTGGTTTCTGCGGTTACGGTATCCTTCTTTATATCTATGTTAACGCGGGACCAAGGATCAGATAACGAAGGAGTATCCAACTCTATTACTTTCACAATCCATTGTATGCTTTTAGGATATGCAGAAACAGCCGGTATGGCCACATTAAATTTTCTCTCTGTGCTACTTCCTGTCGTCTGCACGGATTTTATAGGCCCCACTTCATTTTCCGCATTATTTTTCTCCTTATACCAAACCTGATAACAAAGCTTTTCAGGTAAGGAGGTTCCTGTTACCGTGATTGTCGCAGTGTCACCTTTCCAACTCGCTTCTGAAATAGAAGATGTAACTTTATCAATATGAGCCTTTGCCGGCTGGCTGCCGCCGGTTCTTTTCACGAAAACTTGCGTAACAGCCCCAGAATAGTCATATTTATTAACTTTTTCAATTCCCTTTTGGCCAAAATATACTTCTATAGGTGCCTCACATTCATAACCGCTCCCTTCTTCCGGATTAATGTAATATTCAAACATTTCTTCTCCTGTCATTTCATATGACGTTTTCCCATTCTTATCTGTAACGCTATCAAATTCATATGCTTCCCCTTCGCTGTTCTCAAGCACTAAAAGCAATCCTTCAATCGGTTTATCTTCCTCATCAAGAACCTGAACATACAAAGTATCTGATGCCGCCTTAACCTCACTCGCTCCCATCCCTGTAAAGTTCCCTAAAACCATTGCCAGGGCAATTGCGCCCGCCAATATCTTACTAGCATATTTCTTCATATTTTATCCTTTCATCTTCCTGTCACTTAATTTTAATTGTCACTGCCTTTTTCTTGCCGCTCCCATCGGTTGCCATGGCCGTTATCTTTACCTTTTTTCCTTTTCCGGCTTTTTTAGTCGAGACTTTCCCTTTGGAATTCACTGTTGCATATTTTTTATTGGATGTTGTCCATTTCAGTTTCTTATTCGCCTTTTTCCCTGTAGTCTTTACGGTTGCCTTGACCGTTATTTTCTTTCCGGCCTTAACAGCCTTCTTCGCTCTCAGGCTAATCTTTTTCACGGCATGTTTCGTAATCTTAATCTGATAAACTCCCTTTATCCCGCTTCCATCTTTTGCGGTGGCTGTGATCTTCACTGTCTTTCCGGCTCCTGCTTTTTTTGTAGTCACCTTTCCTTTAGAATCAACCGTCGCATATTTTTTGTTAGAACTTGTCCATGTAACAGCTTTGTTTTCTGCATTTGACGGTGCGATGCTGGCCGTGAGCTTAACTTTCTTTCCGGCGGCAATGGTTTTGGAAATCCCGCTTACTGATATCTTCTGGACTATGACTTTTTTTGCAGGATTATATACAAACACAACCGGATGCACCGACAAGCTGTTCATTGTAAAGCTCACTGTATTGTTCTTCTGGCTGAATGCAATTGGCCGCAGTTTTCCGGATTTGTCAATATAATAAAGATTATCTACCTTTTTTGTTATGTCGATTTTTTCTGTAATTCTAAAATTTCCTGTAGCAAGCTTTGATATCTCCCATCTGTGGGGGTTAACTGCCGATATGTCAAAAACGTCATAGTCCTTTCCACTCAGGCCCGTTACAAGGCTCTTGCTTAATTTCTTCTCAACCAGCAGAAAATCCTTAAAGTTGAAACCAGAAACGGTAGTATTCCCCGACAAACTTGTAATTGTCTTATCGTTTTTATGCGCGTCTTTTATATTGACAAGATATATTTCCTCCACCTGATGGCAGTCCGAATGGTCATAAAAATATCTCTCGCCAGGCAGCCCCTTTATACTGCGGTACTCCGATTTATCTTTCGCCGTGATAGGGTAAGCATCAATGCCGTACCTTGGGTCATCTACCACAATGATGTAATTGACATCTTCCAAAAGCTGCACGTCTACTCCCGGTATCCGTCCTCCGTTGCCGGTATTGGTCTCAATCGTCTCGACCTCACTCACGAATTTCAGTTTAACATTGTATAACTGACCTCCGTTTTTATCTTTATAGCGCACTTTCAAGTACAGCGGAACTCTGTCATCTGTCTTGGATTCGCCGCTGCCCCTTCTCGCAATTTCTATTTCAGAAAATACCGGATAATTATATGGCGCCTCAGCTCCTTCCTTGATATTATAAATCTTGCCGTTTTTCACCCATATATAGGCATTCTTGCTTAATACCTTCTTCTCATTCCCATCGTACCTCACCACTTTATAGTCACTATCCCGGGATGATATGATATAGGTATGATTATCAGTCAGATACAAGTCCGGAAGATAGCCGTTCCTGGCTTCAACTGTTCCTATTTCCTTTTGTGTCGTGCCGTTGTAAAGCTTGAATTTGATCGGTTCCGTATACAGTTCTGTCTTTCCGCCCGCCGTGCCATCCACGTTCACTTTAACAGGAAGGCCTTTTATCTTTACTGTCGGAACACCATACAGATCCTTTTGCTGATACGCCGGAATCGTGTGATATGTCGGCACTTTCGATGACTGCGGCGAAAGTTCCTCTGTCGCTGCCTCAGGCATCTCTGCTATCTGAGCGTCATCCAGTGTTTCTTCCACATTCACCTGTGCCTCATCCATGATTTCTGTCTCCTTCTCTGCCTGTACGTCACGAGACTCATCATCCAACACCGTTCCATTCATTTCTTCCGGCTGCTCGTTTGCTCTTGCCGCAACCGTAACTTTTACCTCCTCTTCCCCCCACTTATATTCGCCTGTTTCCGGGTCATATGGGTCTGTTGCTGCCACTCTGATACGATATACTGCATCTTCGCTCCCCGTATTTTCAGGGATATCTACAGAAAACTCTGACTTCATATGAATGTCATCAACATCCGCTGTGTTTATTTTCTCACCTACAGCCTCGTAAATCTCCTCTCTTACTTCCACTGTTTCCTCGTCTTCCTCCTGTGCCGGGTTCTCTTTTTCCAACACCCACCATATAGTGTCTCCCAGTTCTCCTCCGGCAACAGTTACTGTGACCTTTCCTGCCTTGCTCTCTAACTCTTCTGATGATATTCCGATCTCAAATATTCCAGCCCTTGCAGTTATTCCCGTCCCTGCAAAGCAGCCCGATATCAGAACAAACGCCAATATTATCGAAAGTGTCTGTTTCACACGCATCCTCATGTCTTACCTCCTCAATGAATGCTGTACAACGCTGCTAATTACTCACCCTGATTATACCCCCCCCCTACGTATCCGTCCAATCGATATAATGCATATATATTGTTCATTTATTGCCTTTTTCTATATTCTATATAAAGGCGCAAAAAAGCATGGAAAAGTGATGTTTTCTTACATCGCATTTCCATGCTTTTTATTTCAGTCTGCCGCTATGTTTTCGGAATTATGCCATTTGGTTGGAACGTCAAAGTTAATTCCAAATCTCAGCATTTCCCTGTACTACAGTAGTATAGCTATTATCCAAAACATTCGTCACCACTTTTACCATGCCATATTCCTGTTTCTCTTTATGTCTATCCTCATTTCCAGTACAATATAAGTTTTCAGCTAATTTCTTATATTGAGCCATTACTTTCTCATCAGGCAAATGGCTGCGTCCCTTCCGATAAACTGTTGAACATGCCACATCACAGTCTGTCCAGCCAAGCTCCATGATTTTAGTCGATGTACCTGACCCATGGTGCGGAATTTTAAGGATATGTATATGTTCTGCAAAAAATTCTTTGGGAATCTGCTCAATTGTCGCATCTTCGATATCGCCTGTAAGCCATATGCGAACCTGCCCTAAAGATAAAACAAAAAAGATTGACCTATCATTTCTGATAAATTTATCAAGATAATTCTGCTTTCGCATGATTTTAGAATTAGGAGTATAAGAAATTAAATTAAGAGGGAAAGCGTCAATTCCCTTTTGAAAGCACAAAGAGTCATAATATGTTAAGTCCTTTTTATCAGACACTGAATAAACATTCAATTCCGTTTCCATTGATCGGGCACATTGTTTCAGATAAGCAAACAGATTCTTCACCTCTTCACTGCAACTTATTTCTTTTGCATCCACACCCTCCGGAATCCAGATATTGGTTTCTGATGAGCTATATTGCTTAATCATTTCTTTGAGCCCTTTAGAATGATCCAAGTCGGGATGCGTCCAACAAATAAAGTTTAATTTATTAACGCCACTTTCCCTTAAAATAGAACTTACAATATCAATATCTTTACTTCTGTAACAATCGACTAATCCTGAAAAGCTTACCCCTCCATCTGCTCGGATAAAAAAGAGAATCGTCTCTCCCTCAGTTTTATATCCAATGATATATGTTTCAACAAGCAGAGACTTTTGAAAAAATACAATATTTTTATATTTATTTGAATTATTTACAATTCCATCAATATGAGGTTTATACATGTTTAAATGTCACTTTTCTCCCTGTTATGTTCATAGTATTGTTTCTAAACATCTGAGTTTTCCCCATCTTTGAGCTTGAGATAAATTCTCCTGGTTTCGTTTCCGCACTGACGTGCTTTAATACATAAGGATTTTTCCCTGTAGATACAAACTTAACTTTACTCATCTTAATTCACTCCTAATATTTCCGTACATTCAAAATCATCTTCTGTCATTTTTTTTATCATTGCATCAGTCAGTGATTTTATAAACATCTCAAACTCAACTTTATTTTGTTCTCTCAAAGTTGTTTCTATGGATTTATTTTCTGATAAGAGATGTCTTATCTCTTTATCACTCTCTCTGTAGACATCAATATCTAAAGCTATCTGATAAACCGGTTCCTGAGAGCCATCCTCCTGCTGCATTGCGCCTTTCTGTATATTGCGTACATAATTAATACAGTATCCGTCTTTTACAAACAGTGTCACCATATTAGAACCTGTACATTCAAACCCTGAAAATTGATTCATTATTTCTTCAACATTAAATGCTGCCTTTGTGAAAAAAGAAGATGCCAAATTCAATTCTTTCAAAAAACAGACATTAATTTTTCTTAATCCCATCCTTAATGCACGAAAGTACGGCGAACAGTTTTTAATAAATTCGATTGACTCCGCAAGCAAAGAAATATATTTATCAAATGTCTTATATTCCTTATCCACCTCTATAGTAAGCGTGAAAAAATTTTTACTCAGTTCTATCACTTCATTACTGTCAGAAGAAAAAATATAAACCCATCCTTCATTGGTGTTACTAACCATATACTCATTATCAGATGATACATTCAAATCTATCTTTACCTGAATATCAACTTGATTTTCCGCACGCCTGTTCATATGTGTAAAATCTGCGCCATAAAATTTCTGCCGCAGATTAAATACGCATTCTTCAACATCTTTTTCGAGCAGCCCCTCATAATCCAATCTGAAAACAATCTGGTTCAAAAAATGATGTTTAATCTGGTTTCTCAACAATTCCATAGAATCTATCCTCCAAAATCAGAGTGACTACATTATAACATACTATAATTTTTTCAGCTACATAAATGTTCTTTTCCCTTCATTTTTCTGCTAAATTTTGTCGTTTCATTATCTCCCTGTACTCTTCATACTCCCCCTTATTATAAAAATACTCCTTCCCGCGCCCCGCTATCCCAAGCTCCCGAAACCACTTTCTTTTCAGCATCCGATACAGCTCTTTCTTTTTTTCTCCCTGTATCGTCTTATAATTCCACAGAGAAAAATGCAGTGCATAATTGATATAATCCTGCTCCAGTTCATAGTACAGCCCGTATCTCACCAGATTTTCCCTGAGTGCTGTCAGCGCATGGTAAAAACACTGCCAGGACTTTTCCCTCGTATGAGAAAGCGACTCCGGGTTATCCCGGCGCTGATGCGCCAGCACCGCCTCTTCTACCTCTATCCTCTCCGCCAGCACAAGCGCTGAAAAGACAAAAAGCAAGTCATTTGAAGTCCTCTGCTCCTGAAATTTGAACCCATGTTTCAGGACGAACTCCCTCTCAAACAGCTTATCCCACGTCCAGCCCACGAACACCTTAAACACATTTTCCGTGAATGTCCGGTAATTCATAGGGCGGTAAGGCGGCAGGGCATGTTTCCGGATCGTCCAGTCTACATGGTGAAATTCTTCTAAGTCACTCCTGTACTGGTCGGAGCCGAACACGAGGATCTGCGCTTTCTGCTCCTTCGCTTTCCGGTAAGCTCTCTCAAGCATATCCGGCTCGAAGAAATCATCCGCATCCAAAAAAGACAGGTATTCCCCTTTCGCCTCTGAAAGCCCCCTGTTCCTGGCCGCGCCTGCACCTGCGTTTCTCTGGCTTATAAGACGCACCCTGTTATCCCGCCGCACATATTCATCCAGTATTTCCGGCGACCTGTCCGAAGAACCGTCATCCACACAGATAATCTCCGTCTCTTTTAATGTCTGCCCCACAATGCTGTCCATGCACCGGACAATATACTTTTCCCCATTATAGACCGGTACGATCACCGATACTTTCAAATCTTTGTTACCCATTCATCCCTCCGCCGCATCCTGAAACCTCTCCCGGCATTTCAGAACCTTCTTACAGCTTTCCCCGAATCAGTTTTTTAAATTTTCCAGGCAGATACAAAAGCAGCCTCCCCAGCCGGAAAGACTTTGAACTGCGTACTTTCGCGATCTCGTCTTTCAGTTTCTGGTTCTTAAGCTCCAGCTCATTGATCCGCTCAAACAACCGCTCGTCTGCACTTTTTGCATAGACCCGGCAGATGTAATACCGCTCCGGGTCTTCTGCCATGCCCTGAATATGGCTCCAGGCCAAGTCGGAAAACACTTCTCTTTTAACCTCTCCCAGCGCTATGCCCCGTCTCAGTTCTTCACTGAACCTGACGACATACTCTCTCTGGTATTCCTCCCCGATTCTCCAAAGCGTTCCCATGTAGTTGTGGTATTTTTTGAACCAGTACATATATTTAAACCATTCCCATATATCCGGGTTCTTCGTTAAAATGCCCCGGATATAGTCATATTCTATATTAATGCAGTAAACCTTTTCCCGGCTATTGACGGAAGACGCCGGATTATCCCGGCGGTTTCTGTAATAGGGCCTGTCTATTATCATTGCCCGCTCTCCATAGATAAATGTCTGAATCCAGAATCCGTTGTCCTGAAATGACGCCCCCGGCGTCTCATGATGCCGGATATTATGCTCCTCCAAAAATTCCCGGCGGTAGATGCCGCTCCATGTATTCATAACAAAGCGAAGGGTCTCCGGACATCTGGCAGGAGTGAACACTTTGTTATAGTCCTCCGGTTTCTGCGACAGATGATTATAGACAAATTCCCGCTCCCCGTCTGCGCCTGTGGTAAACCGGTAAAAATCTGCCTTTACAAAATCCAGCTCATATTCTTTTGCCGTCCGGTATAAATCCTGATACATGTCAGGCGGGACATAATCATCCGGCTCTACGATTCCCACATACTCTCCTGCCGCCCTTTTCATTCCTTCGTTCACGGCGCATCCGTACCCGCCGTTCTCCCTGTGGATCAGCACAATCCTTTTGTCACGCGCCGCAAATCTCTCCAATATCTCCGGCGAGCCGTCTGTGGAGCCGTCATTTACACATATGATCTCTATCTCCTTCAGCGTCTGCCCTATGACGCTCTCCATGCACTCTGTAAGATATTCCTGTACGTTATATACCGGTATAACAATTGATACCTTTATCATCTGCATTCTCCTGTAATTGTCATATTTTCCGCCGTATCTTTTTAAGCATTTTGCGAAATACCCTAACCGGAAGTCCGATTAACCTTGCCAGGCGGTAGCTTCTGGATTTTTTAACGGTTTCCAGCTCTTTCTTCAGACGTTTTATCTCTAAGCCCCTGTCATACTTTTCCCCGTAGGTAACCTGAAGTTTCCGGTTCAGTTCTGACTTCTCCCCATAGGTCTTCTGAAGTTTCCGGTTCAGCTCGCTTTTTTCCCTCTGAGCTTTTCCAAGCGCAGGCAATCCGTCCATAGCAGGCTGCACGAACAAGTCAAAGAGCATCCTCTCTTTCCCGCCCAGCACGTCAAATGCTCGCTGCTCCTGCCAGGGCAGGTTTCCGAAATGTTTCTTTATATTATACAGCACTCCGCGTAGAATGTCACTTGCCGCATCCCAACCCGCGCTGTCAAGTTCTTCCCCGTCTATAAAGGACAGCATATTTAAAAATGCCCTGAAATATCCATAGACATGCTTTATCCCTGCATCCCTGGTCATTATGGAATCATTGTGAACCCGTCTTTTATAAAACGGCTGCTGGATATATCCGGCGTTTTCCGCCAAAAGCATAGCCCGAAATGTAAAATCATTGTCCTCATGGATGATTCCCCTCTGAAAGCAAAGGCCGTTTCGCTCAAGAAACCGGCGGTTAAAAAACTGCATCACCGCGCTGGTTCTGTACTCCCCGCATCCCCGCATCCGCGCCATCATCTCTGAACCGCCGCACTGGCTCGGATAGTCGCCCTTTCTCTCATAATAACTGTTAAATTCCGGATGCTCCTCCTTATCTCTTTCTGTCTCGTAAACGGTAGCCCCGTTAAAGAACAGGATATCAAGCTGCCTTTCGCGGCTGGCCTGATACAGCGCTTCGACTGCATCGGCCTCCAGCCAGTCGTCACTGTCGAGAAACTGTATATATTCTCCCTGCGCTTTTTTCAGCCCTCTGTTTCTCGTCTCTGCAAGCCCCGCGTTTTTCTGGCTGTACACAGAGATTCGTTCATCCTTCGCGGCATAGTTTTTCAAAATATCCAGTGAGCTGTCCGAAGACCCGTCGTCTATGCAGATTATTTCCAGTTCTCTGAACGTCTGCCCAAGAACGCTGTCTATGCACTCTGTGAGATATTTCTGTGCATTGTATACCGGTATGATGACAGACACTTTATGCCCTGCTTTGGATTTTCTTTCACATACCGCCTGCATTTCTCCGTAATCCGTCTCTCGCTCCAAATATGACCTGACCTGTTCTCTGCAAACCCTCCCGTATTCTCTTATCTCTGTGCTGAAGTTTTGCAGCTGCACTGCCCGTACCTCAAAAGAATAGCTCTCCCGGATAACGGGCCAAAGTTTCCTCACTTTTTTCTTTACCTCGTCATAATCCTCGAAAATCCTTTTTGTCTGGGCAGCAAATTCACTTTCATTGCGGTAGCAGAGCACCGCATCGCCAAACATGGAATCCAGCGCGTCTGAATAATCTGATATCACCGGAAGGCCGCAGGATAAAGCCTCGATAATCCGGGTATTGACAAATCCGTTTAGCGCCATGTCCTCATAGTGGTCGTCAACTGTGACCTTCGCATTCCTGTAAAGCTTTGGCAGCTCGTCATTAGGGATATTCTCCGCCACCACATATTCTGCCCACTCAGGCAGCACTTTCTCCCAGTTCGCACCCCATATTTTTAAAGGGATGCCATGTGCGATGGACCAGACGACGCTCTTTCTCTTTACAAACCGGGAATTTCCCACGAATACCCAGTCATACTCTCTCTCTGTGCTTTCGCATTCATCCGGGAAAAAAAGTTCTGTATCCGCACACATAGGAAGAACTTTAACCGGAACATGGAGTCTTTTTTCTATCTTTCCGGCATATATCTCAGAGCCGATGCATACCAGGTCATAGGCATTGTACTCTTCATCTGTAATCGTGGAAGGGTGGCTTAAGTTCCACATGATATAGACGCAGTCTCTATCCTTCCTGGCTGGGAAATACTCCTTATGCCCTCTCAGCACTATGACCACATCCGCCTCGCCGTCCTCATGCCATTCGTCATAGGATTCTACGACAGCATAATACCCCAGCCGCTCCAGATATTTCTTCAGTGAACTGGAAAAAGCGTACTCTGACCAGAGCTTTTTCACCGGTTCATTTGGAAATCCCGCTTTTATCACCCATATCTCTTTACCAGCCGCCATTTTTCTTCTGTCTTCCATGAAACATCCCTCATCTTTAATCTTTCATCCAGTGTCTATAATCCAAAAAGGAGAGCGGAAAACCCGTTCTCCTTTACAAACTTCATTCGCCTGTTTATTTTACAGGAACCACTTTATTCTGCTCCTTATCATAATGAACCGTATTTCCGTCTTTGTCAATATACGGATGTCCTTCATTGCTCCAGCCGATCCATCCGTCGCTGTAGAGAGACACGTCCTCATATCCAATAACCATAGCATCCCATACTTCCTCCGCCGCTCTCCAGCCGCTGCCGCAGAAGAAAGACATGTGTTTTGCCGTATCGATTCCCTGGTCTTTCCACATTGCCTCTAAGATTTCTTTACTTCTCATAGACTTGTCAGGATTCCTGTAATTGTACATGGAACTGGAATATCCGACTCCAGACTCCGAAAGAATCGTACCGTCAATCCTTCCTGCCAGGTCATGGTAGCCATATCCTGTATCCTTGCCTTCCCATTCTTCAATGGTACGTGTGTCAATCAGCTGGAAATCAGAGTCGTTCTTAAGCTTGTCCGCCGCCTCATCAATCGTGTCAATCATATCAGGATTCTGCGGCTTGTCCGCGCCAAAGCTTACCTTTTCCGGCTTATTGATGCCAGTCTCCATCTCATATCCCTTTGCGTTCCAGCCCACTAAGCCCTCGCTCATCACATGGACATTCTCACAGCCTAAATATTTCAGGATAACAGCCATACGTGTTGTTGCAAGCGGCTCGTAGCCAACGATTACAACGCAGCTATCCTTCGTTACGCCCTTAGCCTCAGCCAGCGCAATCAGCTCCTTATCGGGAATCAGCCTCCACTCGCTTCTGAAGTCCTCATCCTTCTCCTCCACATAAACCTTCGGAGTCTCATACTCGTCAGTATTAACATGAACGGTTCCCGGAACATGTCCGCCTTCATAGCCGGAGCCGGTCTCTTCGTTGTTCGTCTCGTCTCCCCATGATACGTCAAGCAGCGCAACTTTCGCATCCTTAACGATATCTGCTGCCTGAGCCTCAAGCTCTGTGCCCTTTACCACATGGTCGGAAATATTCTTTACGATATCCGCCGGCATATACAGGTTATAATTTTCATAGCTTACAAGGTTTTCTGAGCCAGAATTAATCAGCTCTGCCGCATTAAATGTAGAAACGTTCTTGTAGCCAAGCCCTTCCAGATAACCCTTAACCGCTGCCGCGTCCTTCCCGTTCGTATCATAGACGATATAGGACTTCTCAGCCGTCATCTTGTTGGCATCCAGCTCTTTCTGAATTGATTCTTCTCTCGTCTTATTTTCTTTTTCATTTGATTCATATTCACAGTCAATCCACTGAGCGGAAATGTTGACCGCATTCTCAAAATGCCCGCCTTTCTCTGCTCCGTCAAGCGCCCATCCCTGATAAGCGTCTGCAACTCTCGCATCCACAAGAACCGTATTCTCATCGGTGTCCTTGATATACGCCAGCACATCCTCCTCAGATGCCTCTCCTGACGCTGTTTCCTCTTTTGCCGGCTCTTCTGTCTTCGTCTCCTCCTCCGGTGCTTTCTGCTCGCTCTTTCCGCAGCCGCCAAGCGTTAAAACAGCCGCAAGCATAAGTATGATTACTGCATTTCTTTTCATTTTCTTTATCTCCTTTCTACTTTTCCACTTCGCCCACAACCGCCCATCTCCAAAAAGACTGGTCATAGTTCCAGGTGTTCTCATAGCCTGCCATCTCTAGTACAAGCTGCATATATGCCGAGCGGATCCCCCCCGTACAGTAAGCCACGATCTTATCCTCTTTCGAGATGCCCGCATCCGTCATCATCTGCTCAATATCCGCCTGGGATCTCAATGTGCCGCCCTCCCGGAACAGATCCGTATAAGGCATAAAAATGGCTCCCGGAAGGTGTCCTCCCTTCGCCTCATTGTACTTAACCGCGCCTTCGTACTCTTCCTCCGTCCGCACATCCAGTATCTTGTAGTCGTCATAATGAGCCTGAAGTTCCTCCGTTCCCATCACATGGGTATTATCTATAGCGTCAATCAATACCTCCGAAGGCTCCGGCTCAGACGCCCCCTTCTGGGTCGGCGCTCCCGCAGCTTTCGCAGCGCTGTACCCGCCGTCCACCATCTTCACATTGTCGTACCCGGCCGCTGAAAGCTCCCACAAAACTCTCGCGTCGTCTCCCCATCCGCCAAGGGTCTCCCCAAGCAGGATGATCTCCTTATCCTTACTCATCCCAAGCCCGCCAAGCTTTTCGGAAAGCTCCGAAGGCTCCGGGATCTTCCCCCAGCCTTCGTCTCCCTCCTTGCCGTAGCTCTCCCCACAAGTCCCGATTTCCTGCCAGGTGGTAGCGATCGCCCCCTCAAGGGTCTCTTTTTTCGCCTTGTCCACGCCCCGGCAGTCCACCAGAAGGACATTCTCGTCTCCCGCATGCTCCTTCACATAGTCTGCCGTCACAAGATAAGCTCCCTCAAATGCCGCGTCGGATACCAGCTCTTCTTCCGGCACTCCTTTGCTCTTACATCCCGTAAGGCACCCTGCCAGAAGGCAGGCCGCCATAAATAACGCCCCTGTTCTTTTCACTCTCATCTTCATCTGTCTGCTCTTCTTTCATTCAGCACTTCTTCTGTCATCTGTATTACTTTGTCCACAAGCCCCGGACAATATTCAAGAAGTTTTCCGCTCTCAAGGGCGCCATTAAGACCTTCCGGCGTAGACACGTCATAACCGATGAGGCATTTACATTCTAACGACTCAAATTCCTTTAAAAACTTCTCCTTGAGCTGAGCCGTCTTTGACATCATGATCTCCTTTTGCTGCATCAGCCCTTCTAAACTGCTGTGCCCGTATTTTAAGCCGATTGCCATAAGCGCCCCTGTATATGCCCCGCACACCGAGCCAAGCTGCATCCCGCCTCCAAAACACGCCGACACGCGGTTGGCCTCATCCTCGCTGATGCCAAGTTCCCTGGCAAAATGCCTCAGGACTACCTGAGAGCAGTCGTACCCTTCCATAAACTGTTCTGCGATCTGTTTTGTATCCATATTCCTCTCCTTATATCCTCTGTCCAAAATGCTATGTTCTTAAGCCGTACATCCGCCGCAGCTTGACCCCTGCCCCGCCGTACATGCATAACAGTGCTTGTCAAGGCGTATCCTTCTCTTCTCGTATGGCTTTCCTACCAGGTCTTTAATATGATCCGCTCCCTCAATCGGCAGATCCACCGCCTGGTTGAAATCACAGTCATACACCCTTCCGTCCCATCCCACAGATAACTGGCTCCTGCACATCATGCCGGCCACCGCTCCCGGGTTGAACGCATCATAAAGCTTTGTGAGATACCCTTCCATATTGCCCGTCCGGGCAAGAAATGCCCCAAACCTTCCAATTGGATTATTTGTAATCGTAAAGAGATGGTTGAACACAATCCCATACTCACTTCCCAGATGTTCCTTATATTCCTTTTCCATCGCCGACTGCTCCGGCGGGAAAAATGCGCCCCCCGGATTGAACACCATATTCAGCGTAAGCTCCGGGTCTTTGCCATAGCCAAGGGCATTGAGCCTTTTCAGCACCTGGATAGATTTCTCAAAGGTACCTTCCCCACGCTGCTTATTGGAATTCTTCGCCTTGTAGTGGGGCAGGGAACAGATGACCGTCACCTTATTCGCTGCATAAAATTCCGGGAGATCCTCATACCCTTCCTCTAACATGACAGTGAGATTGCTCCGCACCATCACGTCGGGGCACACCTTCACCGCCTCTTCTACAAACCAGCGGAAATGCGGATTCATCTCCGGCGCGCCGCCTGTGATGTCAATGGTCTGAAACCCCCACTCCTTATAAAGCTTAAGGCAGTCCTCCAGAACATCCCGTCCCATCACCTCTGTGCGGTTCGGCCCCGCCTCCACATGGCAGTGCTTGCAGGCAAGATTGCACAGCCTCCCCACATTAATCTGCAGCACCGACATCTTATCCGTCATCAGCAGTTCCTTATCCTCAACAGAATCCTGGAAATCAGGAATCTGCGCCAATTTTTTAAATTCTTCTCTCGCGTCCATAATTAAAGCTCCAGTTTCTTCACAATGTTTTTCATCTGCACTCCGTGAACCAGCGCCGCGCCGCCCTTAATCGCCGCCGCCACATGGACGGCCTCCGTCATCTGCTCCTCGTCAACGCCCTTTGACAGGCAGTCCTGCGTATAAGAGTCGATGCAGTACGGGCACTGGACCGCAGTTGCCACCGCCAGCGCAATCAGAGACTTCTCCCTGGCCGTCAGCGCTCCCTCTGCAAATACTGAGCCGTAATACTGCATGAAATTCTCCCAAAGTTTCGGAGCCTCCTCGCCCATTGTGCCAAATTTTGCCAGATCCTCCGGATTGTAATAAGTATTCATTTACTTGTCCTCCTTTTTTCGTTTTTCATTATACAGCTGCTTGAATAAAACTATCAAAGCTGATATGGCAGACAGAAGAAGTAATCCTGTCACAAACAGTTTCGCCCCTCCCGTCAGCATACTGCCCACATAAGAATAGATAATCGTCGCCGGGAGCTGCCCGATGCCCGTAGCAATAAAGAAACTCCCAAAAGACATGGAAGTAAGCCCCGCTGCATAGCTCACGATATCAAAAGACATAAACGGCAAAAGCCTGGCGATCAGAATACTCATCCTCCCATGCCTCTCAAAAAACACATCAATCTGCTTAAGACCCGCCCGGCTCGTAAGCTTTTCCGCAACGTCCCGCCCCAGGAGCCTTGCGATGTAAAAGCACACCGCCGCCCCCGCCATGGCGCTTGACCAGGAAAGAACCGCCCCTTTCCACCAGCCAAACAGATTCGCATTGGCAAAGGTCAAAAGAAACGCCGGCAAAGGAGCTGCGATCGACTGTAAGATCATCAGCAGAAATGAGACTGCCGCCGCATACGCCCCGTAAGACTCCACAAAATCCCTCACCACCGTAAAATCACCGCTGGCAAAGGCCGCCAGCACCGTATGCATCGTCCGGTTCACCGACGGAACAAAGCAGTATATCAAAAACGCCGCCAACGCAGCAAGCACCACCGCCGCCCTCCCTATCTGGTTCCTTTTTTTCTTGTCCATAATTTTTACCTCTCGCCTGTATTTTTCATGCAAAAAACTCATCCTCTAAAAATAATCCCGTGACAGCATCTTAAGGAAATCATGGGAAAGGTACGCCTCAAGCTTTTTGTATGTAGACTCGTTAAAAATAAGCTTATCCGGCTGCTGGTACTGAACCCATGCCATGGCGCACCACGTCACCCCTCTCAGACAGGTAACCGGGATAAACGTATAGACCCTCTCCTTAAGCCCCTCCACCGGAAACCTCCCGTCTACAGCCTCCATATATTTCTCCAGGAAATCCTCCGTCTCCCGGGGCGTAAGTATCACATCCGTCTTCCAGAACGTAGTCGTAGGAGCAAGAAAATGCCCCAGATCCTGCGCCGGCTCCCCGTACAGCGGCTTTTCCCAGTCAATCAGGTAATTCTCCCTGCCCTCCCCGTTGATAAGGAAATTCGTAGAATTAAGCTCCGTATTAATACAGCACCGGTAACCTTTCCGGTTCTCTGTCTGCCGGAATCTCTCCCATCCCCTGTCCAAAAGCTCCCGGACGGCGCTTTTCGTCTCCCCGTCTCCCAGGGAAGAGTCCATATAGACCTTCACCATCTCCTCGCACTCGTTAAGGATCGCCCTCAGAGGATCCTCCGGAGACAAGAGCCCGTCGTCCGCCGGCACCGGAACGCTGTGGATATCCGCAAGACACTGCGCCGCAATCCCCATATCCTTTCGGTAATCAAGACTTTTCCCCGGAAGATATTCCATCACCAGCACCCCATGTCCTAAGTCTTTTAAGCTCCCGTCCACATAAAATACTTTCGGTGTCCTTCCCGAATCCTTTAAAAGCTCCAACGCATGATATTCATACTCAATCTGATTTTCAAGATGCATCTGGCTCCCGCAGTTCACCCGCAAAAGAAACTCCCTGCCGCTGACCGGATGGGTGAAAATATAATTCATATTATACTCCCCCTGCGCCAACAGCCGGTACTCCTCGCAAACCACCCCCGGCAGCCCCATCGCCTCCCGGAATTCAGCCCTTTTCACATATTCCCTCAATCCCTTGATCCTGTCCAAACCAGCACCTCTCTCACCGCACATCTTTATACAGCCTTGCAATCTCCTCTATATCCGCCCCATCCCGATACTTCTTCCTGAGCCGGTTCATCTTCCACATCTCTTTCAGTTTCGGTATCGTTCCCGCCGGGAACCTCCTGTCAGACGTATAGATCCTCTTCTTCGCTATCCCAATCTTTTCCCCCCGCTCCTTAAGCCCGAGGGAGAACTCATAATCCTCCATAACGGGCAGCTCCGGGAACATCCCCATCTCAAAAAACAATCTCCGGTCGATAAAGATTCCCTGGTCGCCGAACACCACGTTCCTGTCCTTAATCCTATGATTGGAGATGACGCGGCATGTATACATAAAGAAATTCCTCGAATGAAACGCAATCCCAAAGCATCCCACCCGGTAATCTTTCATCACATAGCGAATCTGCTCAAGGGGCCTCTCCGGCAGCTCACTGTCGCAGTGAAGGAAAAACAGGATATCCCCCGAGCTCTCCTTCGCTCCCAGGTTCATCTGCGCCGCCCTTCCCTTTTTCGAATAGAGAAGTCTGAAATCAGAGCTTATCTCCTCCGGCGTTCCGTCCGTACTCCCCCCGTCCACAAAGATGATCTCGCACCGCTCCTTTATCTTTTCCAGGTCTTCAAGAAGTCTCCCGATCGTCTTCTTTTCATTATAGACAGGCACAATCACGGAAATCCTGCCTGTCCTCATTAAGTATTTTCCTGTCTCCGTTTTCTGCAGAGATTTGTCAAATCTCACTCTGTCCCGAAAGCTTTCGATATCCTCTCTCGTGTCTATATCGTGACGCTCTTTTCCCAGCCCGGCAGACAGACCTTTTGACTTCAATCCGCGCAACGTATGATAAAGGACGTTCCCGTGTCCGTAAGTCCGCTTTTCAAAAACTTCTTTCCAGGCAGCCTTCATTCCCACAAGATAATATCCGCCGTCCGCGGTAGGACTAAGCACCACATCCTTCCGCTCAAGAATCTTATATGCCAGCCGGATATCCCCCCACTGTACCTCCGGCACATCCGTTCCCATCAGCAGGCAGGACTCATATCCTCTTTCCAGCACCTTCTCTATTGCACGATACATCCGCTGCCCCAGGGTATCTCCCTCCTGGGGAAAATATCCGGCACACTCTCCGAATATCTTTTTGAGCCTGCCGGAACCGTCCTGATATCCCGCTGTCCTTCCAAAAAATGATTCCTCCCCGTCATCATCTGCGGGTTCACTGTAACACACATACAAGTCTGCCTCAGCCTGCCCTTCTTTGCACGTCGCTGCAATATCCTTTAAAAAGCAGCAATGCAGCTTTGCACACTGCTCAGGCGTAAAATAAGGCATCAGCCTTGTCTTCGTCTTCCCCGGAACCGGCACTCGGGTAAATATGATCAACGCTTTTTTTCTCATGCATCCCTTTCCGGCATCTTGGCGCAGATGCCTTCTCCCTATCTGACTGCATTATTTCCAAAATCACAGATTTTTTGTCCGCATGCGGTTAATGAGCGACTTGACCGTGTCCGGCCGTTCCCCTGTTCCAAGAATCTCCGGCAGCACATGGCGCACCTTTTTGCACCCGTTTCTCGTAAGGTTGCCCGCGCAGGAGCCGCAGTAAGTATAGACCGTATCCGGGCACTTCTTCACCTTCTTTGCAAATCCTTTCGCAAGCTCCGGCTCCATCACCCCGCCGTTGCCACCAAGCCCGCAGCACTGGATGTCCCCAATGACACTGCATTCTCTCTCCAGGAAAAACTCAATATCCTTAAGCCATCTGCCCTTCTCCCTGTCCGGACAAGGCCGGAACATACGGCATCCCCCGGGTATCTTGCCGCCAAGCCCCAGTTCCCTTAATTTTTCATATATGTTCACGACCCTCATGGAAATGCGCCCGCGCATATAATCCTCACAGTTGGGGCAGACCGTGATAATCTCTGTCACCCCTGCTCCGAAAAGCCGCCCCTCTATCTCCTGCAATATCTTTTCTTCCTGCCCGGCCATACCGATATCGGCAATGGGTTTCCCGCAGCACTCATACACCGTTCCGATTCCCGCCCGCTCCAGCAATATCTTCGCAAGCCTCTTTGTCGTCTTCGGATATACCGACGGAAAATTGCAGCCCGGAAACAGGACGCTCTTTTCCGTAATATGCCGGTAGTTCCGGTACAGATAATCCTTCTTTTCCGAAATCATCCGCTTATATTTTTTATTTACATACGCTCCTGCATCCTCGCTTACCTGCCTGCGGCGCATATCCGCCACCACCTGCCGCCCGTCGATCCCTACCGGACAGACCTCGCTGCACCGCCCGCACAGAAAACAGTGGTACGCCAGCTCATTAAGCCTCGCCGCATCCCCGATATCGATCCCGTATTTCTCCAAAAACACACAGTTCTTCCGGCAAATATGGCAATGCACGCATTTCGACGTGTCTGTAGTCCTACCCCTCTGTTCCTCCATCATCCTGCCCCTCTTTCATGTAACGTTTCTTCAAAAATGCTCCAAGCCCCATCACCACTACGCCCAAAAGCAGAGCAATCCCGATATACATAATCCGGTTTTCCTTGTCCGCAAGGCCCGCCGTTCCCACTGTATACATGGCAGTTCCGGGCAGCATGAAGATCAGGGAGCAGACAGAATAGGTGCCGAAACTAATATCCGTCACCCCGTAGGCAAAATTCTGAAGATTATACGGAAAGACCGGAACCAGCCTCGTAATCATAAGGATAAAAACCTCATTGCCACCGTTCTCTCCGAAAAGCCATTTTTTAATATATTTATTCTTCATTGCCATCGGTTTTATACTGTCTTTCAGGAAAAACCGGCCCACGGCAAACGCTAACATCGCACCTATGGTCGTCGCTGCCGAGCAGCAGAGCGTCCCGAGCACCGGGCCAAACAAGAGCCCTGCCGCAATGGCAAAGGTAACCCCCGGCAGCGCCAGCACAATGCACCCTACAATTGTAATGCCAACGTAGAGAATCACTGCAAGAAAAAGATTCTCGTTCACGATATCTTTTAAAAACCTCAGGTTATCAAAATCTCCAATATAAGAAGACCACTTAAAAATGTGGTCTAAAACTAAAATCGCAGCAATGATGCCAATAAATATCCACAGTTTCTTATTTTTCATCACATTCTCTCTTATCTCAATCTTTAATGCACTTTCATGTCATTATATCATCATGGCTTTACTCTGTATAATTAATAGTTTGTATAAAGCAAGGCATCTTATAGATGTTTTCTATAAGATGCCTTCCTGAAAACATTATTTTAATTGCTGCAACCTGATCTTAATGTAAAATTTTAATATTCCGTACCACAGTACACATCAAAATTATTGGCCGGAACTTTTGACGTTTCTTTTTCTCCGGTCTTAATCCTGTTTTCAATCTCCTCCAATTTCCTTTCCAGAAACTCTATGCTCTCCTCCGAGCCCACGCTGTCGCCGGATGTCGTCTTCATAAGCAGCAGAGAATTCTGAATCGCTTTTTTCTCTTCCTCCAGTGTCCTTTGTTTCTTCTCACTTTCCTCTGCCGCCCCCGTATTCACAGGATTCATCTGGCTGCCGCGGCTCAGCACCGCCTGAGGGTTAAAATGCCCTGTCCCTAATACATTCATCATTTTCCTCACATCTCCTTATATATCTTTTTCGTACACCATCTATACCGGTATACAGATATATCGGAAAATATGCCTCCCGCAACAAGCCGTTTTCCGCAGATGGTCACCCTCCCTTCGCAAGCGGTCACTTTTCTTTATCAGACAGGCTTGCTCCTTTGGCAGACGGCTCAAGGCACAGCATCATCCTAAGGCAGAACTTCCCCTGTTTCCGTTCCGCCCGCATCGTTCCCCCATACTTTTCAACCGTCCGTTTTATATTTCTTAAGCCAACACCGTAATCGCTCTCTTGCAGGAGCCCCCCAACACTGCCGTCAGCGCCGCCCACCGCCAAAGGCTTAAGTTCAGGCGCATTATACGTATTTGTCATATTGAGAATCAGGAATTGGTGTTTCATCCCCGCTTTGACCGTAATTTCACGTTTCTCCTGGCTTTCTTTCATACATGCCTGAATGGCATTGTCCATCCCATTTGCCAAAATCGTACAGAGGTCGGCGTCTTCGATAAAAAACTTCCTTGAAAAATGGACATCGCAGCTTACCTTTATCCCCTTTGACTCCGCAAGGCCTGCCTTCTCCTTCAAAAGCACATCTGCCGCCAGATTTCCCGTATGGATTCCCGCTGCCAGGCTGTCTGAGCGGACTTTTAAGTTTCCGTAATACTCCTCTGCTTCCTCATACCTCTTTTCCCGCACAAGCCCTTGCACAACCAGAAGATGGTTGTCGATGTCGTGCTGAAATGCAAGATATCTTTCATTTCGCCTTTTCACCTCGTCCAGATTGTCAAGCACATGCCGATAAGAAGATTCCCGCTCCTTTCTCATACTCGCAGACTTCTTCGCGATAAAGCAAAGGCTCCCTGCCGTCAGCACCGCCAATACGCCTGTTACCGCAAACTGCACCGCAATCCCCATCTGCTCGCTCATGCTCTTTTCCACAAGACGGCTCATCAAAACATTCTGAAATCCTTCCATAAAGGCATACAAAGTCAAAATGACTGCCGCAGGCGCAACCGCCTCAAACACTTTAAATTTCATGGCAAATACTGAAAAGCAGAAGATAAGCCCTGTATGCAGGAGCATCCTGCAAAGCTCAGAGCTTTGCAGATATATCGTCAGAAATGTAAGCGCGCAGCTCGCAAAAAGGCAGACAGCCGCAGAAATCCGTCTCCGGGCTCCTGCCATGTCCTGTAAAAACCGCATCTCAAAAAAAGAAAGAAAGCCATTGATAAACATCCACCACATATAGAACAATCCTGCATGAAAGCTTTCCGCCCCGCCCATCCTATCACCCCGTTTTTCAGAATATCTCATCCTTCAAAAAATCCAGCATACTTTGCCTGAATTCCTTCTGCCTTCTCCTTGACACCGGCACCTTCTCCCCGCTGATAAGAACCGCCGCCCCCTTCTCCTGCCGGACGACATATTCTGTATTTACAAGAAAACTTCTGTGGCAGCGGAAGAACCTCCCGTCAAGTTTTTCTTCCAGCACATCAAGCGTTCCAAAATATTCATAACATCCGTTCTGCGTATGGACGCAGAGCTGATGGTCAAAAACTTCACAGTACAAAATATCACGGAGCAGGATTCTTTCATATACCCCATTTTTCAAGATCCCAAGGGTCTCCTTCTCCGTTTTCCCAAGCCGCTCCCGCACCCTGTCAAGGGCAAGGAACAGCTGCTCTTTAGCGACAGGTTTTACCAGATAATGAACTGCTCCTACATCAAACGCATCCAGCGCGTATTCCTTATAGGCCGTCACAAAGATAATCCGGCTCCTCCCGCCAAGCTTTTTCGCCAGCTCAACACCGTCTATGCCCGGGAGTTTCAAGTCCAGCAAAACCACATCATACTCCCCCGGCTCCTGCATCAGCTCCTCGCCCGATGCAAATGTCCGTATAGCGGCATGCAAACCTTTGCTCCTGACATAACACCGCGCCATCTCCTCTAATTTTTCCAGCGTAAAGCTGTCGTCCTCACATATAGCAATTGAATTCATACGACTTTATATGCAAAGGGCAATAATTCCTTTGCCTTAACCTTTCTGTTCTCCCCCTCTTTTATCTTCTCATACGCAATCCGCGGCGAGCCGTCCTCCACGTAGATAATGCCGCACCTTTGGAACCCGTTTTTCTCAATCAAATGCTGCATCACCTTATTGTCTTCATGAGTGTCAATCCGAAGATGGCTGATTTTCTGTTCACAAAACTTTGCAATCGCATCAAAAATGCCGTGTGCTTTCCCATCTCCGGCAACGCGGTGGAGTGTTCCGTATTCCGTGTCAGAAAGCCATTTTCCCCGCTCAATATATGCATATGTCGGCTCCTCCCCGGTCATAAACGCGAACACGCCATGTACTGTGCCCCGCTTACTATCCCGCACTGCATATAGCTGTCCGGCATCTATATCTTCCGCAAGCATGTCTTCCGGGGGGAAACCGTCCTTCCACTGGCTGGCATTTCCCGACTCCCTCATAAACTTTCTTGCATGCTCGTAAATCTGTAAAATCTGCGGCAGATCCTCCCTGCGCGCGAGGGTAATCTTAAAATTATTATTTTGCGGCAGCACGTTCCTATCTCTCCTTTTCTATTATGTAAGATTGTAAACTTTTTTTGCAGCCATTTTTCTCATAAAACTCTTCCAGCCCCGGCTGTGCGCCGAAATACAGCATAGTTGGGGTGTTTTCCGCAGCAAGTCTCAAAAGCCTGCTGCCTATTCCCTGCCCCTGGTACTCCGGAAGAACAAGCAGCTCTGTAATCGTTCCAAAATAGCAGCCATCCGACAGTATCCGCAGACAGCCTACAAGTTTGCTGCCATCCCGGGCAGTTATATTTATCGTTTTCCCCAATGCGCCCTCTGTCTTATCCTCATCATAATCCCCCTGCCAGACTTTATTCACAAAAGAAATAAACTCCTGTACGTCCAACTCAATATCATTCGTATTATATCTTATCATTTCAGGTTTCCCTTCCGGATATTATCCTGAATGATGGCATCTGTTATTTCAAACAACTTTTCCGACCCTAATTTTGTCTTTCTCTGCCGTGTGTAGACCTGCTCGGCGGTAACTTCATGCTCACGCCAATCGCTGCCGTCGTTGCTGTTGTTTAACATAAGCGGCTGCAGATTATCTATGGCGTGCACAAATCTTGACTCGGCAGTTTCATATGCCTCGAATTCATCAAACAGCGCTGTAAATTCTGCTTTTTGCTCCTCGGGAAGAATGGAAAATATCCGTTCCTTGGCGGCGTCTTCCCTGGCTTTCTGCGTTTTCAAGCCCTCCTCGTCATAAGCATAAGTATCTCCTGCGTCAATTTCGACAATATCGTGAATCAGGCACATGAGCATTACCTTCGCTATATCCACTTCCTCATTTGCGTATTCTTTTAGCAGATACGCCATAACTGCCATATGCCAGGAATGCTCCGCGTCATTTTCATTCCTTCCACGCAAAGATAAATGAGTCTGCCGGAATATATTTTTCACCTTATCAATCTCCAGGGCAAATGCCATTTGTTTTTTCATACGTTCTTCCATATCAAGACCTCCAATTCATTTATTTGACGTTTACATCAGTTTATATGTCCCCTTCCCCAGCTTTTTGACTAATAACATCCTTAGGTTTTGCATGCGCGACCGTATATTACATTGTCTGCATGATACATGAAGGACACAAGGGAAACCAGTTGGTGCCACTGACGCCCAGACGATTTTCACCAAACGCAAAGATGGTTCGCAGCGTTGTAAGCATTGGAATCCCAGGAGCCCTCATTACTGTGCTTATGAGCGTCTCCAATATTGTTCTTAACAATTATATCGGCATATACGGTTCTGACGCAGTCGCCGCTTACGGTGTTGCATATAAGCTTGACCTGATTCCCATTTTGCTGTCCGTAGGATTATCGCAGGGCGTTGCTCCTTTAGTGGGCTATTGCTACGGCAGAAACGAGAGAAAACGCATGACTGACATGATGAAATATTCCATACTGTACGGAACTTTGCTGGGCGCAGTATTCACTTTTTCTTTCGTCCTTTGCGGAAAGCAGCTTGCCGCTATATTTCTGCAGAACCACCTTCTGATTGAACAAACGGGATATTTTCTGAAAATCCTTTGTCTGTCAGCTCCCTTGCTTGGCATAATCAACATGATAACAAGTTATTTTCAGGCATTGGGAAAAGCAATAAAATCACTGATTATCACCGTTCTAAGAAATGCAGCATTGTTTATCCCGGGAGTAATCATATTAAACCACTTTTGGAAATTGAATGGCGTAATTGCCGCACAGCCTGTTGTGGAAATGGTTTTAACGCTGATTTGCATATTTATGTACCTGAAAGATATAAGCCTATCTGCGGCGTCCCAACAACAATCACACAGACAACCGCTTCAAAACCACACCGTTACATAGGCTTTAAATTCTTATTAAGCCTGTCCACCATCCAGGCGATTCTCTTTTCCCGGCCGACATCTGTTTTTGCGTCAAAATACGCCCGCGTGTAGGTTTTCTTTACTGACAGGGGCATTGCGTGAAAATTCGTGCAGGCCGGTTCATACTTTTCTGCGGATTTGAATCAGGCGGAGCAGATCATTATACAAGTCTTCTTTGTCCTCTATATCAATCATCAGCCACCTTTGTCCGTTTCCTTCCTGTGTCTGATTATATATATTTTGCATTTCAATCGTACATTCCGGCAGTATTTCCTCAACATACGGCTTTTCCTTTGTACCTACAACAACCAAAACTGTAATATAACATTCCCTTGGATATATGGTACACAATGCTTTCCCTGCCTTTTTAAATTTAATATTCCAGCCCCGTTCCCAACTGCATGAGCTGTATTCTATCTTTTCCTTACAGTTATATACGTTCTTGATTTCCGTACAAAAATCCATGAAAACAGGATTTCCGACATATTCGCCGATCTCCTCAATCGCCGGGCAGACGCCCTTGTCCTGTAGATCAATCATATCCGCACATTCCTCCAATATATTCTTTTCACCCGCTACATGCCTACTTCAAATGTTCCATCACTTCTTCTAACGCCAACTTCCCCAAAGTAAATTGCTCTAATGCCATATATCTTTTTTCAGCAACGGTATGTTCTTTTTCACAATATTCCTTTACGATTTCCGTTTCATCATCCATCGGTCTGTCCACGTTTGATTTTGTCTGATAAGCCTCAAAATACCTTACGCCAAACCTTCTTTGGGATTCTGCGTTGATATGTATGCCGTCCGGGTTTGAATACAATTTTTCTCCAGTTACAAAGTAGCAATTATCGTTATTTTCCGCATATCTAAACAACTCCCGATTGATCAATTCATATTCTACGCAGCTCATCCCAAATGCGGATTTCCCCAAATAATCACCCAGGCCTCCGAGTATAAAAGGAACTTCCTTAACTCCTAATTCTTTTCTGAATGAACTTACTATTTCATCAAGTTTTTGATAATAGTCCTTATATTGCCCGCTATGGCTGTCACTTTCTCCCTGATGCCACAAGATTGCCTCCAATTCACTATTTTCCATCGCGAATCTTGCCTCGCTAATTGCATGGCGATATAAAGCCCCTTCCACATTCCATTCATCAATGGAACTGCCGCCTTCAGCACAAGGTATCAGTCCAATTTTCCCGTTCTTGTTTGCATTGCACCATGCCTGTGCAAATGACGCCGCCGGCCCAACGCCGGAGACCGCTCTGTCAAAATGAATCGGCTCTGCCATCATCTGCCACCTTCCATTTCTTAACATAAAAATGTTTTCATTATAGAGAGGTGTGACTTCATGAAAAAACCCACCCCCTGCCATATTTGATTGTCCAATAAGCAAAACCGATTTCATCTTAATCTCCTTCAAATCCCGACTCCTTCTCACTCTTACTCATTCTTCCACATCATGGAATATTCCTTCTCTCCCGTATTTTCATCCACGCCCTCGCCCTGGATTACGAACCCTTCTCGCAGATAAAACCGAACCGCCCGCTCATTCTTCTGATACACGCTTAAGAAAAGCTGCGGTTTTATACCTTTCACGTAATCCAAAAGCCTTTTTCCGATGCCGCCGGAACGCATCCCGCTCCTGACAAAAATTCCTGCAATATAATCATCATCCAGCCCAACAAACCCCTGTATCTCTTTTTCCTCTCCGCAAACGTACACTTCCGCCTGCCCGAGCATTTCCTTGACTGTCTCGAAATTGTCTTTCCAATACTTAGCCGGGATGAATCCATGCGCCTCCAGGTTAGTGCAAAGCCAGATGTCAGCCACCTTGCCTGTATCTTTTTTCTGCATCCTCCTAATCATGGCCCACCTCATCCGGCTGCTGCCCATCGTGGGCCCTCCACTGGCATTCCATCAGCTCCAGCCCGGAAAATACTGCTTTAAAGGACGATTCTTCCGGAGAACAGGCATAAATGCCAAACCGTATCTTTCCTTTTCCGGCGTGCATATGGCAGATACGCATCTGCTGGAATTCATCTCCGTCCGCTGCACATTCGATACAGTAATCGTCTTCCCTCCTGCTGAGCCTGTACCACATAGTTTTCACTGAAGAATCGATCACCGTCGTCGCCCAGTCTGAATACCCTTGATTAGTGACAACGCTCCCAAGGTGCTGAAATTCCTCATTTTCATACTCTACAGATCCTTTCAGCCAGTTCTCGCTGTCCAGATACATGACAATCCCGCACTGGTCAAACCGGTGATGGCTCCCCTCAAATTCAGTCTTCACAATAAAGCTGAAATACTTTTCCTCTGTCTCCATCTGAAAGACCGGAGCATTGTCATTTCGGAAATGATAATAAGTCCTCTGCCACAAATCCGTATGGGGCTTTGTGACAACCTCTATCCGATCCCCCATTATCTCGCAGCTCTGCGGCTCTCTTATCCATGAAAATTTCGTTAAATCCATCTTTCTCTCCTTCTGCAATTGCGCTTTTACGCGTTAGATCTCCCTGCCAGACCCCCGCTGGGCGAAAGCTGCCGGGCATTGCCGGGTCGCCGCCATAGCCTGCCCAACAGCAGTTACCGCAGCGCCTTCACCGGGCAGGCTTTCACGCACTCATAGCACAGGATGCATTCCGTAGCATTCTCCCGGTTCCGTGATTCCCGGTTCACTTCCACTTCCATCAGGCAGGCTTTTAGGCACTTACCGCACCGGATGCACTTCCCCTCATCGCAATGTACCCTCAGCATCGAATAATAGCTCATCGGTTTAAGAAAAACCGTGACCGGGCAGGCATATTTGCAAAATGCCCGGTTATCTCTGAACACATATGCAAGAACAATTCCCGCCGTATAATAAAACAGATTTCCTCCGATAAACAGCCGAAACATCACCTTCTCCAAATCTTCGGCTTTCATCAGAAACAGACCGGCAACCAATGCAAATGACAGTGCAAATGCAATATACCGGATGAATCCAAGCCGCCGGCCATGTCTTTCCGGCCTCTTATAAGGAAGAAAATCCAGAACCATCGCTGTCCAGCAAGCATACCCGCACCATCCCCTGCCAAAAATCAGCGGCCCTAATATCTTCGCCACCGCATAATGAATCACCGCCGCCTCGAAAACACCGAGAAACAGGTAATACCAGAAACCCTCTATCTGCATATTTTCACGGCATATAAGGCCGAGATACACCAGCATATAGGAGCCAACAGCAAATTGGACAAACCGCCTTGCATATCTTTTTCCTCTGGCAAACAACGCAAGCCCCGCAGCGATGCATCCGCCAATATAAGTAAAATTCAGAAAATAAAACAGATTTCCCTTTGCCAGGGTCAAAGACACCGCTATTATTTCAAACAAGCAAAACAATAATATCGACGGTATATATTTCTTCAATTCGTTACGCCTCCCTTTCCGATTTCTTCGCCTGTCCAAAATCAGAAAAATCCAAAACGGCACATGTCCGGCGACAGCATATTTTAATAAATGCTTACGATGACCCCCTTGCCCTCATCAGCTATGGACTGATAAAACTCTTTCAATCCGCAGAACGACTCTGACAATTCTTCTCTCAGCTCATCCGTCTCATCATCCTCCCAAATATCCGGATAGATATCGTTTTCTGCCAGTACATGCGGCTTAAATCCTGCGAGAGCCTTCTCTATGTCGAATTCATCCAAAGCTGCCGATATCTCTGCTGCACGCTCCGGATATATATAAGCGATAAATTCGTCATCATCGTCATCTGTAAACATCTCTGTTCCCTGTATAGCCTCGCTCAGAAGAGAATTTTCCCTTGGTGAATTTGCTGAAACCCCTGTCAAGATAAAGTGAAGTCCGTCCCATAGCTTATCCAGGTCATATACCTCAGCCTCGCCTTCTTCATCTATCTCTTCAATTTCCTCAAAAATCTCTTCTCCGGACTCCGTTTTCAGCCTTTCAATCAACTCACGGTCCGCCTCCATGTAACATGCTAACATTCCCATAATAGTGCCTCCTAAAATTTTATTTCCTGCTTTTATTCAGATACCTTTGTGTATACATGCATACGGCAAAACATTTGCCGCATAGGTCTGTCTTAATCCCTGTTGCCCCATACATAATTTCCGACTGCTTTTCATAGCATTTTTCCACATCGACTATCTTTTCTCTTTCCGTTCCCGCTTTCCACAGTGTTCCGCTAAGCGCCTGTGCCGGACAGCTTTTCACGCAGAGAGTGCAGGCTCCGCACTGTGAGCTTTCAACCGGAATATCATGTTTCAGCGGAGCGTTGGTCAGCAGCGAGGATATCCTCACTGCGGAACCGAACTTTTCTGTAACCAGAAGCCCATTTTTCCCGATCCATCCAAGGCCGGCTTTCACAGCCACCGTCTTATGCGGAAGTTTCGAGCATCTATCCGAATCAACCTTCACGCGGTCTGTAGTCTGCGCGTAAGCCGAAAAGCCTTTTTCCTGCAAAAGACTTTCACCGGCTTTCACAATCTCATTCAGCCTATCATTCAGAGAGTAGTACAGATCATAATACTCTTTTGTGGGCGCATGCTGCAAATCTCGGATAACATTTTCCGGCAGCAAAGCCGCTACAGAAATGCCCGTATCATAATCACATCCCCTGACTCCTCTTAAATCTCCGATTCCCACCAGCGCTGCTCCGTTTTGAAACAGCAATGTCTTTAATTCTTCTGTCAGTCCCATCATTCTCCTCCTGCCGTCACCTGGCTTTATTTTTCCGTCTTTCCCACCCCGTTAATTTATTTATATATTTTATTATGACATGCTGATACAGGAAACGCAATATTTCTTTCCCTAATGTTTCACCCTGCATTTCCATTTAAAAAAGCATCTTAAAAAGGAATCTGCTGATCCTCTTTAAGATGCTTTTATCTGGCTAGCGGCAATGCCCGCCGCAGTTTTTACAATTGCCTCCGCATTGTATGGACTTCCCGTTCTTCTTATCCCGAACCATGCTCCTTACCGCAAGTCCTACAAAGAAACATACAATTGACCCTACCGCAAAAGTTCCCATATTAAAAAACCTCCGTTTTTATGATTTTTTCAGCCCTTATCTCGCCGCAGCCATCCCATTCATGCCCATCTTCAATGGCTCTCTTTCCTTATAGGGGCGCGCCAGCAGATAGATAAACATAATGGCAAGGACTATTGCCGCAACTGTCCCGACGCCGAAACCACCGCCTGTCAGCACGTTTCCAATCTGATACACGCAGAGTGATACGACATAGGCGAAAAGTGTCTGGTATCCGATTGCAAACCAGAACCATTTTATATTATTCATCTCTCGCCTGATGGCTCCCATCGCCGCAAAGCAGGGCGCGCACAGGAGGTTGAACACAAGGAAAGAGTACGCGGCTATCGCTGTCATGCTGCCTGCAAGCTGTCCCCAGATTTCCGTTCCGTCCTCTGCAACTTCCCCGAACCCGAACAGGATGCCGAATGTTCCTACCACACTCTCTTTGGCGATGAGTCCGGTAACTGCCGCCACCGCCATCTTCCAGTCGCCCCAGCCGAGAGGCGCAAAAAGCGGTGCAAGGATACTTCCGAAAGCCGCCAGGATGCTGCTGTCAAGCTGTTCTGCCTCAAGCATCCCAAAAGATCCGTCCGCCCAGCCAAAGCTCATTAGGAACCATAAAAGAACCGTTGACACAAGGATGATCGTGCCTGCCTTTTTGATAAATGAATACCCGCGCTCCCACATGCTCCGAAGGACATTCCCCGCTGTCGGCATATGGTACGCCGGCAGCTCCATAACGAAGGGCGCCGGGTCTCCCGCGAACATCCGCGTCTTTTTTAAGATAATGCCGGAGCAGATGACTGCTGCGATGCCTACAAAGTATGCGCTGGGCGCAACCCATGCCGCCCCGTCAAAGAGCGCTCCTGCAATCAGTGCGATGATCGGCAATTTTGCTCCGCAGGGGATAAATGTAGTCGTCATGATCGTCATCTTGCGGTCCCTGTCATTTTCAATCGTCCTGGATGCCATAATCCCCGGCACGCCGCATCCCGTACCGATGAGCATCGGGATGAAGGATTTCCCTGAAAGACCGAACTTGCGGAAGATCCTGTCCATGATAAACGCCACCCGCGCCATATATCCGCAACCTTCCAGAAATGCAAGGAAGATAAACAACACAAGCATCTGCGGTACAAAGCCAAGTACCGCGCCCACTCCTGCCACAATTCCGTCAAGAATGAGCCCCTTAAGCCAGTCTGCACAGTTTACGGCCACAAGAATGCCCTCGACTGCCGGAGGAACGATCTCGCCGAACAGCACATCATTTGTCCAGTCTGTTACAAATGCCCCCACTGTCGATACAGATACATAATACACCAGCCACATGACAATTGCAAATATAGGCAGCGCCAGCCATCGGTTTGTCACCCAGCGGTCTATCTTATCTGATATGGTGAGTTTCTGCGTCCGGTTTTTCTGCACACATTCCGCGATTACCGAAGATATGTAGACATACCTCTCATTCGTGATGATACTCTCCGTATCATCGTCAAACTGCGCCTCCATCTCCTTTATGTCTGCGGATACGTCCGGCACGGACGGCATCTGCTCCTTGATCTTGTCATCTTTCTCCAAAAGCTTGACCGCAAAAAATCTTTTCTGTTCAGCAGGCACGATTCCGACAATCCGCTCTTCTACTCTTTTTATAATACTCTCTGCTTCTTCTCCAAACTCATGGACTGCCTTCGCCGCGTTCCCGGACTTCGCAAGGAGCACCGCCCGATCCGCCGTCTCCATAACACCCGTTCCCTTAAGCGCAGAGATCCGTGTTACCTCACAGCCAAGCTTTTCACCCAGCTTTCCCGTGTCGATCATATCGCCGTTCTTTTGTACGATATCCATCATATTCACCGCCATGATCACCGGGATCCCAAGCTCCATAAGCTGCGTGGACAGATAAAGATTACGCTCAATGTTCGTGCCGTCTACGATATTAATGATGGCATCCGGCCTGTCACCGATTAGATAATTCCTCGCCACCACTTCCTCCAATGTGTAGGGAGACAGAGAATAGATGCCCGGAAGATCCATGATGATGACATCCTTTTGCCCCCTTAATTTTCCTTCCTTCTTCTCTACCGTTACCCCCGGCCAGTTGCCCACGAACTGATTGGAACCAGTCAGGGCATTGAACAGCGTCGTCTTGCCGCTGTTTGGGTTTCCCGCAAGTGCTATTTTTACAGACATAACCATCCTCCTTCTTACTGATAATTAGAATACTGCCATCACTCTACCACTATCATCTCTGCGTCTGCTTTCCGCAGGGAAAGCTCGTAGCCTCTCACTGTCACTTCCAACGGATCGCCAAGGGGCGCCACCTTCCGGACAAATATTTCTACGCCCTTCGTGATTCCCATATCCATGATCCTTCTTTTCACCGGCCCTTCGCCTGTAAGCCTTTTCACCCTTACCGTTTCTTTACAAGGCACTTCTTTTAATGTTTTCATCTTCCTTTATCCCTTCTTTCATATTTTGTAAATCTCCTTACAGTTTACATCCACCTACACCATGATCTTATTTGCCATATCCCTTCCTATGGCTACACGGGAATCCTTCACATTCACAATTACGCTGCCACCGATATCTGACACGACAGTTACAACCCCTCCTGCGACAAACCCCAGATTCTCCAGAAACTTTTTTACTTCCGCTTTCCCGCCGACTCTTTTAATCCGCATCGGTTCTCCGGCGCTTACCATTGACAATGGCATAACTTCATCTCCTTCTCTATTCAGCCGTCCAATCCTGATACACTCGAACTGCTGCTTTTATTGATAACCATTTTCATTTCATAGTTAGTATACTCTAACTTCAATTAGATGTCAACAACTTTTTAGGAGAATAAATTGTAATTCCGCTTTTTTAAAGATTTTTTGAGTTTCTCATGCAATTGTGGTATACTTTTAAGAAATACAGATTTAGTCATCTGACTGAAAGATTGGACAAGGAGAGGCAAAATGCAGGAATTAAATGAATCTGCCGAAAATTATCTTGAGACAATATTGCTTTTAAGCAAAAAACTGCCTGTCGTAAGGTCAGTGGATATTGCAAACGAACTTGGCTTTAAAAAGCCAAGCGTCAGCGTCGCTATGAAGAACCTACGAAACAAGGAACATATCACCGTGACAGATGCCGGATTCATCTATCTCACAGAATCTGGACGGGAAATTGCTGAAATGATTTATGAACGCCATCAGCTATTAAGCTCATGGCTCACCTTTTTAGGCGTACCCCCTGACATCGCCGCTGAGGATGCCTGTAAAATCGAACATGTAATCAGCAAAGAGAGCTTTGACGCAATAAAAAGACATGTCAAAAAATAGACATGTCTCTTTTATTCTTTTTTTATAATCTCATAATATAAAAAAATCGGATACAGGTAACTTGCCCCGAAAGTTCCAAGTTTCTTTGGCCCGGAAACAATTCCCCCAAGTTCTAATGCCTTGCCAAGCGCCATCCCGACAGTCGCCTTTGTGATGCTCTTCTCCTTGCGGTCTACAAACATTTCATTCCCCTTGATTATATAGGTAAATTCCAGATTTCGCATTGTGTAAAAAGGAAAATCCTCGTAAAGCTCCATAACCTCCCACAACCGGTCTATGGTCAAGTCTTCTTTCAGCCATGCGACAACGTCGCCCTTGTCCTTCAATTGCATAGGCATCTCCCATCAGAATAACACTTTATTCCACTGATATTTTTTCATGTCCACGTATCCGTCTGTAAACCCTACTCCTTCTTTTTGGAGCAGTTCTGTCTGATATATCCCGCCGGCGCTTTCCGCGCCGCCAAATACTTCTCCATTCTTTTTCACCACACGGTGCCACGGGATACCGCTGCCCTGAGGTGTGGCATGGAGAGCATAGCCTACGACCCTCGCCCAACGCCTGTTTCCCGCAAGAGCGGCAATCTGCCCATAGGTCGCCACCTTTCCGTAAGGAATCTGGCGGATGATGTCATATATTATTTCAAACGTATTCTTTTCGCTCATACTATTATGATCCTGCATTTTCTTAGAGTCTGACTGCCAATTATTATTTATAAAGTTTACCATATTTATATGCGGTTTACCAGCCAATATCAGTAAATTCAATTAAATAGCCTGAATTCATTTGTAAAAGCAGGCCGTATTTTTATTACAGCCTGCCTTTTTATAAGTATACTCTGCATTCCTATACATTTTGGTGAAGGTACTTCTCGCGGGTAGCAAGTCCACCGCGTATATGGCGTTCGGACTTATTGAGGTCTAAGATTTTCCGTGCCTCAGAGGCAAGCGACGGGTTAATCTGTATAAGGCGCTCGGTTACATCTTTATGTATCGTGCTTTTGCTTCCCCCGAACTTCTTCGCCGTCTGCCGTACCGTCGCTTTATGCTCAATAATATAATAAGCGATTTCTACTGCCCGCTCCTCAATATAATCTTTCATACAAAACCCCTGCACTCATTGTTTTTACAATGTATGCAGGGGCAAGGTGCAGTATGCACCAACTTCTTATTCTATTTCCCTGATGCTTTCTGGATGCATGACTCAGTAATCTTATCAAGCACCAGATTGTTAAGCGCGGTGGTTCTCAGTTCTTCTTCAAATGCCTCTTCGCCCAACATTTTTTTCATCTCTTCCACGTTTTCCTCGCCGCTGCTTTCAACAAGCTTTTTCAGATGCTCCTCGTAAGCCTCGTCGCTGAGGCTTATGTTTTCCTTTTCAGCAATTGCCTCTGTGACCAGCTTAGCCTTTATATTCTGCTCGGCTGACGCTTTAACCACCTGTTCGTTGAAGTCCTCCACTGTCATTCCCTGAGCCTTGACATAGTCTTCAAGTTCCATGCCATACTGTTTTGCTTCTGACTCATAAAGCTTTCTCAGCAGTTCTTCCATTTTTTCCTGTTCTTTGTCAGAGACTTTCTTTACCTCTGTATTTTCAAGCACCTTATTCCACACCTCGCCTGCAAGGGTATCTTCATACTCTTGCTCTGCGGCATCCTCCATCTGCTTTTTCACTTCTTCCTTGTATTCTTTCACTGTCTTTGCGTTTTCAGACAATTTTGCCACAATCTTGTCGTCCAGTTCAGGAACATTGCGCTCTGTGATGCCGTTTACCGTAATAGTAAATACCACATCCTTCCCTGCGTATTCGGTGTTGCCGTAATTATCCGGGAACTTGCCGTTCCAGTCGAAAGTTTCCCCAATCTTATGTCCGATGATGCTGTCTTCAAATCCTTCGATAAAATTTCCTGAACCGATTTCCAGATCATAGCCTTTGGCTGAACCGCCCTCGAACTCTTTTCCGCCTATCTTCCCGACATAATCAATATTGACGGTGTCTCCTCCCTGAACGGCCCTGTCTGTAATTTCCTTCGTCTCTGCCTGCCCCTCCAGCATCATCTGGATCCTGCTCTCTACATCCTCGTCCGATATCTCTTTCGGTTTTTCTACCTGTTCGACCTCTACCCCTTTATACTGCGTAATTTTAAGCCTGTCTGTCTCCAGCCCCTTGCTTGCCTCACACGCGGTCAGGAGCATTGCGGCAGACATAATTCCTATCATCAGCATTACAATTCTCTTTTTCATGATGCACCTCTTATCTTCGTAAATTGTTATAATTTTTTTCTCCACATCGGTTGAGTATATCATATTCAGGCTTATATTAAAACCTTTTTCACAGATATTTCATCTTCTCGGCCGTTCCTTTTACTGCCTCCCTCTGCCAAAAGGCTACAGCACCGGCGACAGAAGGCGGCAGAACTGTTCCTTGAACCAGACTATCCATCCCCTCTGCTCATACATCTTTCTTGTGATGATCGTGCTGTCTAATATATCCTTCTCAAAGATCTCCTCCAGCCTCTGCGTCGTTTTTGCGCTATATATGACTGCATTGACTTCAAAATTGAGGGCAAAGCTGCGGATATCCATATTCGCCGTACCCACGCAGCTGACCAGCGTGTCAATGCACAGGCACTTACTGTGCAGGAAACCATTGTTATAGGTATAGCACCTTGCGCCTGCCTCAATCATCTCCCCTACATATGAATATGTCGCCCAATATACAAACGGATGATCCGGCTTGCACGGAATCATGATCCTTACGTCAATCCCAGACTTTGCTGCAATGATCAGCGCATCCTTAATGTCATCATCCGGTATGAAATAAGGCGTATGGATATAAATGTTTCTCTTTGCCATGTGGATGAGGCGCAGATAGTTGTCGCGTATCTTCGGATATTTCGAATCCGGGCCGCTGGTAATGATCTGTACCGGGTCGCGCCCGTCACGGACATACTGCGGAATCTCAAAAAGGCTGTCATCCAGAAACAGGTTTTCTTTTGCAGCGTAATTCCAGTCCAGCACAAACCGCACGGCAAGCGATGTGACCGCCGCGCCCTCGATGCACAGGTGCGTATCCCGCCAATACCCGAACCGGCTGCTCTTTCCCAGATATTCCCTCCCGATATTAAAGCCTCCTATAAACCCGAGCCTGCCGTCAATCACCACGATCTTCCTGTGGTTACGGTAATTGATCCGCAGTTGGAACTTTCCAAGGAGGGCAGGAAAGAACTCCGAAACTTCCACCCCTTCTTTCCGCAGTCTCTCCCAGACGGAATTTTTCATCCCCCGACAGCCCATGCTGTCAAACAGTACCCGCACCTTCACTCCCTGCCTGGCCTTTTTTATCAGCACGGACTCTATCTTCTCCCATAGCTCGTCATCCCGTATGATGTAATACTCCAGATGGATATACTGCCTTGCATGCTCCATCTCATAGATCAGCTCCCGAAATTTATCCTCCCCGTCCGCAAAGATCCGCACGTCATTATTGTCAGTCAGTACCGCCTCCCCCTCGTTGAGGTTATATAGGATGAGCGGCTCAAATCTTTTAAGCTCTGAATTTCTGAGCCTTAGCTGCTTGCGGAATATGGATTCCTCCTGCCTCCTGACCGCATATTTTATCTCACCCTCAATCTCTTTCATCTTAAACATGCGTTCCTTATGAAAATTCTGAGCCAGCACAAGGTACAGTATAAATCCGATCACAGGAATCGCATACAGCAGGAGCAGCCATGCCCAGACTGTAGTCGGTTTCTTCCGCTGAAAAAAGATGATCAGCAGTGACAATATAATATTTATTATGAATAGATGGTCTGATATCCACCTGATTATCCCGACAATCCCATTCCACAGCGGCTCTGACATTTTAGCGCCTCTCTTTCTGATTCTATCTTTGCAAAAGTATCTCCATAACGTTCCAAATCACTTGCACTCCTTACAAAAGGATGATACAATGTATGTCGTGAAAAAACAGTTGACAGGAGGTTCATCGTGAGTAAAGTAACAATCGTTTTATTAGTGATTTTAGTTGTATTAATTATCGCGTGCATCGTATTATATTTTCTCGGAAAAAAAGCGGAAAAAAGACAGGCCGAGCAGCAGGAGCAGCTGGCTGCAACGGCACAGAACATATCCATGCTGATCATAGACAAAGCCCGCATGAGAATCAAAGATGCAGGCTTTCCGCCCGCCGTCATTGAAAACACGCCCAAATATCTCCGCCGTTCCAGGGTTCCGGTAGTAAAAGCCAAGGTAGGTCCAAAAATTATGGTTCTGATGTGCGATACCGAAATCTACCCAATGATTCCGGTGAAAAAAGAAGTGAAGGCAACCGTCAGCGGCATTTACATCACAGCCGTAAAGGGAATCCGCGGACCGCTTGATGTTCCGCAGAAAAAGAAAGGGCTTTTTGCAAGATTGACCGGAAAGTAAATATAATTGAAAGGACAGGCTAAAAAATGCACCTGTCCTTTTCTTATGTCTTTACGCCGGAGCATTGGCCCGGATATTCATCCTGATATTGCAGTCCGCAATCTTTTCGCTGTTGATATCCAGCTCATAATTTACAAGCACGTCAATATTTTTCTCCGTCACGTCAACCATCATGCTTTTCGTAAAAATGCCTATAATGAATTCTCCGTAGGGAGTCTCATACTGCGTCATGTTGATCTTGTCTTTCTCAAACACCATCTGCGTGTTTGTATGCCCGCTTTTTTTTATCTCTAACAGATTATCCCCGGCAATCCGGATTTTATTCTTCGTTATCCCCGGCAATCCTTCCAGCACCTCGTCATAAACCACATAATGTTTTCCGTTTTTAAGGTAATACATAGCTGGCGTGATTACTTCGATCGGCTCGCTGTCTTCATCCTCTTCCTCTTCTCCCGGATAATTACTGTAATGAAGTCCTGAGATAGTCAGCAATACGTCTTTTGTCATACCCTCACCTATATTAAATTACAAAGCAAGCTGTTTTGCGACATCATAATGATATTCCGGAATCTGCTTCTTCATGCTGAGAGCTTCCTCAATGTCAAAGTCCTTATATTCCCCATGCTGATAGCCTACCACGCGGTTTGATTTTCCCTCGCAGAGGAGATCTACTGCCATCGCGCCCATAATGGAAGCATATACGCGGTCTTTGCATGTCGGGCTTCCGCCGCGCTGCATGTGGCCGATTATCGTCGCTCTTGTCTCCATCCCGGTAGCTTCCTCGATTCTCTTTGCCATATTCATGGAATCTCCGATGCCTTCTGCGTTGATGATGATGTAGTTTTTCTTTCCGCGCTTCCTGCACTCCTGAATGTCTCTTACGATAACATCTTCATCATAGTCATGCTCTTCCGGCATAAGGATGCGCTCCGCCCCGTTGGCAATGCCGCACCACAGTGCAAGGTAGCCTGCGTCTCTGCCCATAACTTCTATAATCGAGCATCTCTCATGGGAGGTAGATGTGTCGCGAACCTTGTCGATTGCTTCCATCGCCGTATTTACCGCCGTGTCAAAGCCAATCGTATATTCTGTACATGCGATATCCAGGTCAATCGTTCCCGGAATCCCAATCGTATTTATCCCGTAATATGCAAGCCTCTGCGCGCCTGCAAAGGAACCGTCTCCGCCAATTACAACAAGTCCGTCGATACCGTATTTCTTGCAGATTGCCGCTGCCTTCTGCTGGCCTTCCTCGGTACGCATCGCATGGCAGCGCGCCGTCTGGAGAATCGTTCCTCCCCGCTGGATGGTATCAGACACATCTCTGGCTGAAAGGTCGATAATCTCCTCATTTAAAAGGCCCTGATACCCTCTGCGGATTCCTCTCACTTTAAGCCCTCTTCCCAGGGCAGTCCTTACTACCGCGCGAATCGCTGCATTCATACCCGGAGCGTCGCCGCCGCTGGTCAAAACGCCAATTGTACGAATTATTTTCTCTCCCATGATTATCCCTCCAAGTCTTTATTATTTATAACTTTACTCGGCTACATTGTACATGAAATGCTATTTGTTTTCAATGGATTTTTCTATCAGTTTTACACAAGATTCACCAAGATAATTCGTCAACCTGCTCAATAATCCCGCATCCGCGCAGACGTTCCTGTTTGCCCCGAGCCTTTTGACTGCCCGCTCTGCCTTACAGTATATCACAATCTCATCAACGCCTTCCGACTCATTCAGAATCCCGTACAGCTCCCTCTCCCGGGTCTGGAAATCCACCTTGCTTTCAAATTGCAGCCACAGCTCCCTTTTTGTCTGCCCGAAAGGAATGACTGCCTCACAGATCAGCCTGCTTGCCGCCGCGTCTTCTTCCGATACGCGCCCCCGGATGAATACTTTATTGTCTACTTCCAGGTACTCCCGGTTTTTCTCATAGTCTTTTGGGAACACGATGACTTCCACCGTTCCTACCAGATCCTCGATTGTGAGGAATGCCATCACCTTGTTGTTCTTTGTGTACTTAATTGTCTTATTGGATATCATGCCCCCGATTGTCTCTTTTGCACCGTCTCTGACTCTTGCCTGCCCGCTCTCTTCGTCAAGCTGGAAGTCAAGCGTTGTCCGGGTGACATTCTTCTGCCATTTATCTTTATATTCTTCCATCGGATGCCCGGTAAGGTACACGCCGAGCACTTCTTTTTCCAGGGCAAATTTCTCCCCTGTCTCATATTCTCCCACATCCGGCAGCGCAACCTCAAACTCTGTCTTCAGCTCTTCGCTTACAAGGTCAAACAGTGACATCTGCCCTGTCATGGATGATTTCCGTTCCCGGTTTATCTGGTCCAACAGCTGTGGATAGACGATCATCAGCTGCTTTCTTGTTCCGGGGAGGCTGTCAAATGTTCCGGATTTGATGAAATTCTCAATCGTCTTTTTGTTAAAGTCCTTCCCGGACATCCTCTCAAGAAAGTCTTTCAGGCTCTTGAACTCCCCGTTTTGTCTTCTGTCCTCAAGGATCAGCTCGATGACCGGCTGCCCGATGCTCTTTATGGCAGACAGGCCATACCGGATGTTTTTTCCGTCCACTGAAAAATGGCCGACTCCCTTATTTATATCCGGCGGCAGTATCTGAATGCCCATCTGGCGGCACGAGTAGATGTATCCTTCCACCTTTGCCGGGTTGTTGAGCGTTGCCGTCATAAGGGCCGCCATAAACTCTACCGGATAATAATATTTCAGCCATGCCGTCTGGTACGTTACCACCGCATAAGCCGCGGCATGGGATTTGTTAAAGGCATATTGGGCAAAATCTATCATTTCATCATAAATCCTGTTTGCCGTCTTCTCCTCTATCCCGTTAAAAATGCAGCCCGGAACGCCTTCTTTTTCATTGCCGTAGACAAAGCTCTCCCGCTCCTTCTGCATGACATCGCCCTTTTTTTTGGACATCGCGCGCCTTAAAAGGTCGCTCCTTCCAAGGCTGTATCCTGCCAGGTCCCGCACGATCTGCATGACCTGTTCCTGATAGACGATGCACCCGTAAGTCTCTGACAGGATCGGCTCAAGCTGCGGGCAGTCATAGCGGATAGCTCCCGTATGGTTCTTCCCTTTAATGTACTGCGGGATAAAGTCCATAGGCCCCGGACGGTACAGCGCAATCCCTGCGATGATATCCTCAAGGCTCTCCGGCTTTAAGTCTTTCATAAAGCTCTTCATCCCGCCGCTCTCCAACTGGAAGATGCCGTCCGTCTTTCCGGTTCCGATAGATGCCAGCACATCCTTATCATCATAGTCTATTCCCTGGATGTCAATCTTCTTTCCCGTATTATCATAGATAAGGTTTACCGCGTCCCGAATGACGGTCAGCGTGCGTAACCCCAGAAAATCCATCTTGAGAAGCCCCAGCTCCTCAAGCGTAGTCATCGTAAACTGCGTGACCAGCGATCCTTCTGACGCAAGCGACAGCGGCACATACTCGTCAATCGCCTCCCTGCCGATCACTACCCCCGCGGCATGCATTGACGCATGCCGGGGAAGGCCTTCAAGGCGCATGGAGGCATCCACAAGCTCCTTTACCTGCGGGTCTTCTTCATATGCTTTTTTCAGCTCGGGATTCACCTCCAGCGAACGCTTTAACGTGACCATCTTCTCATTTTGTATCTTTTTAGGAATCATCTTTGAGATGGAATCCACATACGCATACGGCAAATCCATCACCCGGCCCACATCCCGGATAACCGCCCTGGCCGCCATCGTACCAAAAGTTACAATCTGGGCAACGCAGTCAATCCCGTATTTTCCTACGACATACTCAATGACCTCCTGACGCCTCTCATAGCAGAAATCAATATCTATATCCGGCATCGAGACACGTTCCGGGTTCAGGAACCTCTCAAAAAGGAGGTTGTACTTTACCGGGTCTATGGTCGTGATCTCCAGGCAGTACGAGACGATGCTGCCTGCTGCCGAGCCGCGCCCCGGGCCTACCATGATACCGTGGTCTTTGGCATACTTCACAAAATCCCACACAATCAGAAAATATTCCACATACCCCATGGACTGTATGACTGACAGCTCATATTCCAGCCTTTCTGCCAGCTCCTGCCCGGGATTCGGATATTTCTTCGCCAATCCCTCGCGGCACAGCTTATTCAGGTACTCCCACGGCGTAAATCCTTCCGGAACGTCATACCGGGGAAGTTTCGTAACCCCAAACTCAATCTCCACATTGCACCTGTCGGCAATCTTCTGCGTATTTTCCAGCGCCTCCAGCGCATAAGGGAAAAGCTCCCTCATCTCTTCTTCGGACTTGATGTAATACTGGCCGCCCTCGTAGCGCATACGGTTTTCATCGGACAGTTTCTTCCCTGTCTGGATGCAGAGCAGCATGTCATGGGGCTTTTCATCTTCCGCATATGTGTAGTGGATATCATTTGTCGCAACCAGGTCAATGCCTGTTTCCTGCGACATCCTGAGAAGTGACTGATTGACCTGCCTCTGCTCCGTTATGCCATGATCCTGCAATTCTAAGAAGAAATTATCTTTCCCAAAGATCTCCTGGTAGCGCAGCGCTGCCGCTTTGCCTTCGCTGTACATGCCCCGCAGTATATTTTTCTGGACTTCCCCTGCAAGGCATGCGCTGAGGGCGATTATCCCTTCATGGTACTCCCTCAGAACCTCCAGGTCTACCCTGGGCCTGTGGTAATATCCTTCGGAAAATCCTTTTGTCACAATCTTTATCAGGTTGTTGTACCCGAGATTGCTCTCTGCAAGAAGCACCAGATGATAATACCTGTCGCTTCCGCCTCCCCCCGCCTCCTTGTCAAACCGGGAGCCCGGCGCCACATAGACCTCGCATCCAAGGATTGGCTTGATCCCTGCCTTTTGGGCTGCCTTATAGAAGTCGATCACCCCGTACATAACCCCGTGGTCCGTGATCGCCACGCTGTCCATGCCCAGTTCCCTGACCTGCGCGATACACTCGCCGATTTTATTTGACCCGTCCAAAAGGCTGTATTCCGTATGGACATGTAAATGTGCAAAACTCATCTTGACGCTCCGTTCTGTAATCTCTTAGCAAAACTGCGGCAAATGAGTCTTACCCACTTGCCGCAGCCAACTTTCGCTCCTCGTTTATATCCGCAACCTTTGATTAGCCGTTGATCATAAAGCTAACCAGCTTGTCAATATCCTCTTTCTCATGAGCTACCAGCTCAAGCTCCGGAATCTCGCCGTTTGAAAAGATATTTGCCAGCGATACATACTGTGAAAGCTTGGACTTCAGATTCAGCCTGTCGCCCTCCCCTGTCACCAGCTCCACCTTTCCCTTGCAGCTGTCTATAACACTAAAAAACTTCTCAACATCCGTAATATTCTGTACTTTCATATTCATGTTCTCCTTTCATCTTCTTTTCTTCTCACGCCATTAGTATACCTTATTTTCCAAGAATTTCAATATCATTTTTATTAATTTGTATCTTTTGTTCTTTTAAAAGCCTTCCGACCGCCCGTTTAAATGCATTTTTACTAAATCCAAATTCATTTTTTATAAGTTCTGCATCTGCCTTATCCGTAAATGGAAGGATGCCTCCGTTGTCCTTCATCCTCTTCAAGATCATCTCCGCGTCATCATCCATCTGAAGAAAGGCTTTCTTCCGGACGCTTAAGTCAAGCTTTCCATCCTCATGGACTCTTGTCACCCTCGCTTTAATGCGGTCTCCTACCTTCAGGCCGCCTCCTGCCTCCCTCTTCGGGATGAGCGCCGAATACTGGTCGTCCACCGCTACAAACACACCGAAGTTGCCGCTTGTCTCATAAATGATCCCCTCTACTTCGTCGTCTTTTTGATACCCAGAGTCCGTCCTCAGCCTATGGTACACCTTCATCGTAGCGCAGAGCCGCCCCGTCTTGTCCACATATAAGGCAACCAGCACTTCATCTCCTTTTGACACCTTCGCCGTCTGCTCCTTGAAAGGCAGCAGAAGGTCTTTTGGCAGCCCCCACTCAAGAAACGCGCCGATCTTTCCTGTATCGGCAACTGTCAGCGCTTTCACTTCATCCAGCATGATCTTTGGCATCTGCGTGGTGGCTATAAGACGGTCTGAAGAGTCTTTATATAAAAATACCTCGACCGGATCCCCCACCTCGATTCCATCGGGCACCTGTTTCGCCGGAAGGAGCACCCGCTCCTCGCTGGTTCCCAGATACACTCCAAAGTCTACTTTCTTCACTACCATCAACGTTCTCTTTTTTCCCAGTTCTTCCTGTAACTTCATATTCTTTCTCCTATGGTTTAAATTCTACTACTGCATATGGGCTTCCGTCTGCACCGCACAGCTCCACCACTGTCCTGTCTCCGTCCGTTCCTACTCTCGGAACAACTTCGTTTCCGTACACTGCCGATTTTTTGTATTCAACCCGCAGTTTCCCCGCAGACATCTCATTCCGGCACACATCCAGCGCCATCTGCACATACTGGCAGTTATTTACATGTTCATTTGTATCAATATGGCCTCTCAGTATTGAGAAAGGCTGTAAGCTCTCCATCTTTTCCGGCAGTTCTATCTTTCTGTCCGCCCGCTCCATGTCAAGAGGCTCTGACACCCCGTAAGCCGATATCTCGTCATTCCCCGGTTTCGCAGGCCTTTTCTTTTCAAGATCCATGTACACCCACAGAGAATCCGCATATGCCGCTATGTTTCCCGCTTCATCCCGCATGCAGAAATTCCTGTCTCCGCAGATTCCTTTAAAACCGCTTGCCCAGGTGCTGACCGCAATGCGCTCCCCCATCCTGGGATACCGCAAGATTGCAATCTGCCATGCAGACAGCATCCATGCCTTCTTCCGTTCTTTTAAATACGCAAGCCCGTAGCCAAGCTCCTCCGACTGAAAGATGCTGCAGTCCTGGAAATAATTGATGATTGCCGGAAGCGTCATCCTCCGCCTGTGATCAATCTCACTGAATCTGACCCTGCCCTCTATCTCGTATTCATTGTCTCTTTTCATCTGTTCACTCTCCAAAGAAAAAACTCTTGATCTTAAAATCAGATGCCGCAGTCACCATCTCGTACTCCTCGTCTGTCAGCACTTCCCTCAGCTCCTCCTTTCCCTCCTCGTCCACGACCGCACAGGTTGCGGACGTGAAACAGAGATTCGGGTACAGGACGCACCACCAGTTCTGCCCCTTTGCCTTTCCCAGCTTTATGCGGAGCGCATCGTAATATCCCTGCGGAAATACAATCTCTCCATAGCGCTTGTCCGGGAAATAGCAGACGGACACCTCCGCCTTCGCCCGGTAGGAATACCCTTCTTCCCGGATCACCTCTTCGGCTGCCGCCTCAATCTCTCTCAAATGCTCCATTGCCCATGCTTTCGTCTGGCTTGCGGATACCATGTCCGCGCTTTCCGGCATCGTCTGCTCCATATATTCAAGCACACGGTCCCTGACTTTTAACTTTACTCTCTGAGCCTCATCACTGTCGCTGTCTGCCAGAACGTGAAACCGGAACACCTCTTTTGAAAGCTCCCCCTGCAGCCTTGAAATCCTGGCATCCACTTCCATCGCCCTCTGAGAGATCACCGCTCCCGTGAGCAGCGCTCCGATACAGATTCCCAATACGATGCAGATCGCCTTTTTTATCCGCTCTATCTTATTTGCATTATCCTGATATTTCTCTTCTATTTCCATACTGTATGTACCTCCTTATGTTCGTATAAGGAGTATTACCATATTCTGGAAACGTATTCAGGTTAATTCTGTTTTGTGCGGATAATATCCATGACTGCGTTGACCTGATTGTCAATATGCTCGCAGACGATCCTCACTGCCTCCTCCTGCTCTCCCATGCTGATCCTGCTGATGATCTCTTCATGCTCGCTTAAGAGTTTCGGATAGACTTCTTCATTTTTCAAGTATTCAATCCTGTACCGGTACATCTGCTCATGGAGGTTATTGAGGAGCTGGATCAGTTTCTGGTTTTTTGTGGCGGCATATATCACGTCATGAAAACGGACATCTGCCTCGGCAATCTCTGTGATATCCGTGCTGTTAAGCGTTTCCTTAAAGTTTTCTGCCGCCGCTTTGAGCTCCCCTATCTCTTCTTTTGTAATCCGGTCACAGGTAAGCCTGACAGACAATTCCTCCAGGGCTTTCCTCACTTCAAGGACATCCATAAGGCTTTTTTCCGTAATATCCGCCACTTCCGCTCCTTTTCTTGGAATCATGAGCACCAGGCCCTCAAGTTCAAGCTTCCGGATCGCCTCGCGGATCGGGGTACGGCTGACTCCCAGCTTATTGGCAAGCTGGATCTCCATTAGCCGCTCGCCAGGCTTAAGCTCTCCTCTCAAGATTGCCTGGCGCAGTGTATTGAACACGACGTCACGCAGCGGCAGATATTCATTCATTGTGACATTAAAGTTTGGTTCCACAGTTATTTCCTCCCTGCGTTGTGAACGTTTACTACGTACAACTGCCTTGTTAATCCTTTCTTTTTTATCTTCCGCATTGCCACTCTTGCTTTCCTCTTATCGTCAAAAAGTCCGAAGACCGTCGGGCCGCTTCCGCTCATCATGGCGTTCATCGCCCCTTCTTCCTTCATCGCATTTTTTATCTTCTCGATCACCGGGTACTCTGAGACCGTGACATCCTCAAGCACATTCCCCATGTGGGATGCAACCTGGCTGAGGCTGCCGTTTTTCAGCCCATCTATGATGCCGTCAATATTCGGATGCATTACGATCTCCCGGGAATCCAGTTTCTCATATACAAGCTTTGTAGAGACAGCGACAGGAGGCTTTGCCAATAGAACGGCGCATCTTGGCATCGGGGGCAGGGGCGTGAGCATCTCTCCGATGCCTTCCGCCAGCACTGTTCCCCGCATCACGCAGTAAGGTACGTCAGCCCCGATGGCCACGCCTCTTTCCATCAGCCCTTCCCTTGAGAGTCCCAGATCAAACATCCGGTTTACGCCGAAAAGCACTGCCGCCGCATCAGAACTTCCGCCTGCCATGCCTGCCGCTACCGGAATATGCTTTTCAAGATCTATTTTAACGCCCTCCTCTATCCCAAACTCCTCCATCAGTAGTTTCGCGGCTTTATAGACCAGGTTGTTTTCATTTACCGGAAGATAGTAAAGATTTGTCTTAATCTCTATGCCAGGCTCTTTCATCTTCTCTATACAGATCTGGTCATACAGATACACTGTCTGCATCACCATACGCACATCATGGTATCCGTTCTCACGTCTTCCAAGAACATCAAGCCCTAAGTTTATCTTTCCAAGTGCCTTCAATCTCATCTTATCCATATTATTTCTCCTGTGAATGCGCTTTGCACTCTGTATCATGTATACAATATTCTTATAGTATACTCATATTTTCTTTAAAAATCAACAACTTTTCTCCCGGCTTTATATCTGTATTTGTCTTTTCGTTGACTTCCATAATCCCTTCCTCCGTTGTACTGTACCGTTTTGCAAGATTCCACAGTTCATCTCCGTCCTTTACGATATATCCGATGATCCCGGGACGTTTTTCCAGTTCTTCCATGTCAATCGGCATCTCCTCAATCTCCTCGATGTCATATACCAGAACCGGCTCCTTTACAAAGCACTGGAATGCAAGGACTGCCTTTACTTCTATCTCCCCATTTCCTAAAAGACCGATGCTTAGCTGCTCCACCGCGCTGACAAGGTCGAATGTCATGCTGCCGGTTGTCTCGTTGCTCTCCAGCAGATAAGAAAACGGCACCATGCCCTGCCATACGTCAAACGGTATATTGTCGTCTGCCTTTACATAGAGGAAAGACACGTGAAGCACTCCCTCTATCCTGATGCCCTCCTGCTCCGTCTCCATATGCTCCAGCTGAATCCTTGCATTGCTATGGCAGATCTGGAGGATATCTTCTTTTATTTCCGGGAGGAGCAGACGTTCTGTAATCTTACATTTTGAATGGTTCTGCATCAGCGACCGCTCCATCTGCCTCGCCTCAATCTTCGGCCTGCAAATTCTGTCCAGGGAATATACGTCCTCCAAAAGCTTAATATTCTCTTCCTCATATACGACAATCCGAGCCTCCAGGGTCGCCTCCACCCCTAATAGCCTCATCTCGCCGTCCTCATCCATACGGACATCAATAGACACGTCAGACACCGTCGGGTAGATCTGGTGGAACATCCCCTCCTGCGCCCCTGAAATCTCAATCCTTCCCTCATACGGTATCGACTGCTCAAGCCAGTCAGTCTTGCCGTCCAGGGATTCGTAAAAGCAGAACAGGAGAAGTTCTCCCTGTATCAGCATAAGATCCTGGGAGAGTTTCGTGTCAAGCTTCCTGGGGCAGACTTCCGTCCACAGAAGCGTTCCGATAGTTTCTTTTGTTCCTCCCAGCGTGATCTCTTCTTTGATGCGGTATGTATCTTTCTTAACCGTAAACAGTTTCAGTATGTCTTTATCGGTGTACTTCTTATACAGCCCCCCTTCCCCTTCCACATCCATTGTAAGTTTTTCTTCCTGCCTGCCCTCAGAGCAGAGCGCGATGTCTGCCAGCGCCTTAATGTTCAGTTTCCTCGAATTTATCATGGTCACATTGACATCACATTCCATCGCTTTGATGAAGAGGTTTTCCTCCGGCTCCTCCTCCACATAGACCATCTCCTCAAACGGTATGTTCCCTTCCAAAAATGCCATACGCATTTCCCCTTCATCTGTGACGTACAGCACCTTGAAATTCATCTTTCCGGACACGCGCACATAATTTTCCACGCGCTTTATATCTTCAATCTGCAGAACGCCGTCGCCAAGTATCACCCGTTTTACGTCATGTCTGGCATCCGGCACATTATAGTCATCGTCAATGTAAAACTGATTCCTGATTGTCCTGCCCTGCCGGTAGGCCGTAAATTCTTTCTTCTCATACTCCATTTCCAGTCCTCCTTTAATTAAATGCTACATCCTTATCCCTGTACTCTGTCTTAATAACCACATAAGGGTACGTCTTGCCCTCCACTACCTCTTCCCCCCGGGGCGGCCCCAGGAGATTCGTCTTCAGGCAGATGGAATCCTTCGATTCATAACAGGACTTCACCTCGACGCTGTACCCGCTCGTATCCTGTTTCCCGTACCCCCTCGCTATGTAAAGGTATCCTTCATCCGCATAAGTTATCTTGAAAACATTTTCCTTTTTATCATCGATGTCCTCCTGAAGCTCCCGCGGGATCTCCAGAGGGTCAACTACTGTAAATTCCATATCCCGAAGTTTTTTTGCATCCTCTTTCCTCACGGAACACGCGCACAGGAGAAGAACGCACACTGCCGAAAGAATGTACAAGCCAATCTTTTTCAATTTACACTCCACAGATATATTCTTATTTCTATCATACACAGAATCTTCCTCAAAAATTCCATTTTCTTTTTAATATCGGCATGCTGGACGCAGCGCCTCTGAATATGGTATAATGTTTTACATTGAATGCATTATAAGACAAATAAGGAGCGAAAGTTTTATGAACGATTTAACTCGGATGTCGGGCATCCTTCTCCATCCGACTTCCCTTCCTTCCCCTTACGGCATTGGGGATCTTGGAGAAAGCGCCTATGAATTTATTGATTTTCTTGAATCCGCAGGACAGCACCTCTGGCAGATACTGCCGCTGACCCACACCGGATATGGGGATTCCCCTTATCAGAGCTTTTCGGCTTTCGCCGGACAGCCTCTCCTGATCAGTCCTGCACATCTTATCAAGCTCGGCCTTTTGGAGGAATTTGAGGTTCAGAACTGCCCGGCCGGCGATGAGGAACACATTGACTATGGGGTCATCATCCCCTGGAAACAATTAATCTTCCGGCTTGCATATGACCGGTTTCTTATGAAAGAGGACATTGCCGGCAGCTTAAGAGACGGATTTGACGATTTCTGCTCACAGAACAGTTACTGGCTTGACGATTATGCGCTTTTCATGGCATGCAAGGATATCAATTCGGGAAAAAGCTGGCTGGAATGGGAGGACAGGTACCGCCTCTTTTCAGAAGAGCTGAGGGCAGAACTCACAGATGCCATGTCTGAAAACATCGGATACTATAAGTTCCTCCAGTTTCTGTTTTTTACGGAATGGAGCTCCCTCAAGAAATATGCCAATGAACATGGGGTAAAGATTATCGGCGACATCCCGATCTTCGTTTCCATGGACAGCGCCGACGTATGGGCTAACCGGCATCTTTTCCAGCTGGATTCCAAAGGCTACCCCCTTGCTGTTGCAGGTGTTCCGCCGGATTATTTTTCTGAGACAGGCCAGCTCTGGGGCAACCCCCTGTATAACTGGCAGGCTCATAAGGACGATGGCTTTTCCTGGTGGATTGCGCGGATCAAAAGCCAGCTTATCAACCTTGACATCCTGAGAATCGACCACTTCCGCGGCTTTGAGGCTTACTGGTCGATACCCTACGGCGAGGACACGGCAATCCGCGGAGAATGGCTGAAAGCTCCCGGCGAAGATCTCTTCCTTGCCATAGAATCGGCTCTCGGCAAGGGGCTTCCGATCATCGCTGAGGATTTGGGGATTATTACCGCCGAAGTAACCGCGCTGCGGGAGCGTTTCCATTTCCCCGGCATGAAGATTCTCCAGTTTGCCTTCGACTCCGCCGAGGAAAATGATTATCTCCCCCACGGATTCACCTCGCCGTGCTGCGTCTGCTATACCGGAACGCACGACAACGACACTACCATCGGCTGGTTTCAGACTCTCGCCCCCGACGACCGGAAAAAGGCTCAGCTCTATGCCGGCATAAAGGATGACAGCGAGATTGGCTGGGGGCTGATACGTCTCTGCCTCGGAAGCATTGCCGCTTACTCAGTATGTCCTTTGCAGGACGTGCTTTCCCTCGGGAGCGAGGCGCGCATGAACACGCCGGGAGTAGCAGCGGGCAACTGGAACTGGCGGTACAGGAAAGATTCCCTCACCCCTGAGCTGGCAGAAAGGCTGCGGGAGCTTACCGTACTGTACGGACGACAATAATTTCACTGAGAGGTTACTACAAATGTTAAGATTTATATGCCTTGTGCTGTTTCTTTTTTCGTTCCTGCTTTTGGGCATCCCGCTTCTTGCGGCAGAATGGCTTATTGGCAGGATCAACAAAGAAAAAGCCGACTATCAGAGCCTTCGCATCGTGCAATGGGCGTTTAAGAATATTCTGTCCATCACAGGTGTTGATGTCACTGTCATCGGCGAGGAAAATATCCCGGACGAGCCGGTCCTTTTCATCGCAAACCACCGGAGCTACTTTGACATCCTGCTCACCTATTCCCGCTGCAAAAGGCTTACCGGGTACGTGGCAAAGCTGGAGATGCTGCGTTACCCGCTGCTGAGGAACTGGATGAAACGTCTTTACTGCCTGTTCTTAAACCGGAACGACATGAAGGAAGGATTAAAGACTATCCTCCAGGCCATCAGCTATGTCAAAAACGGAATATCCATCTGCATTTTTCCTGAGGGCACACGAAATGACGGCGAAGAGCTAAGCCTCCTTCCCTTTCATTCCGGCTCATTCAAGATTGCGGAAAAAAGCGGATGCGCGATTGTTCCGATAAGCCTGAATAATACGGCGGCCATCTTTGAAAACCAGCTCCCCAGGATCAAGAGGGCACATGTTATCCTGGAATACGGGAAACCGGTCTACACAAAGGATTTAGATAAAGATACGAGAAAACATCTGGCAGAATACTTCCAGGGCATTATCCAGGAAACCATTAACAAAAACTCATCTCTTGTATAACAAGACGAAACCAGAATAAGGAGACAATGTAATGAACCGACAAGATTTAACCTTGCTTACGGATTTATATGAATTGACCATGATGCAGGGTTACTATGAACAAGAACAAAATGAAACTGTTGTGTTTGATGTTTTTTTCCGGCAGAATCCGTGCAATAACGGCTACTCCGTATGTGCAGGGCTTGCCCAGGTAATTGATTACATTAAAAATTTGAATTTCACTTATGAAGACGTTGATTACCTGAGAAGCTTAAAAATCTTCAGTGAGGACTTCCTTCAGTATCTGAGCGGATTCCACTTCAGCGGGGATATCTATGCCATCCCGGAGGGCACGGTCGTATTTCCAAAAGAGCCCCTCTTAAAGGTTGTGGCTCCTATCATGGAAGCACAGCTGGTAGAGACGGCAATATTAAACATCATCAACCATCAGTCGCTCATCGCCACCAAGACATCCCGCATCGTTTTTGCGGCAAGCGGGGATGGCATTATGGAGTTCGGGTTAAGACGCGCTCAGGGGCCGGATGCCGGGCTTTACGGTGCAAGAGCTGCCATGATCGGCGGGTGCGTAGGCACTTCTAATGTCCTCGCGGGGCGCATGTTCGATGTTCCGGTCATGGGAACCCATGCCCATAGCTGGATCATGAGTTTCCAGGACGAGTATACTGCCTTTAAAACCTATGCCGAGCTGTATCCCGAAAACTGCACCTTACTTGTGGACACCTATGACACATTAAAATCCGGTGTTCCCAATGCCATCCGTGTCTTCCGGGAATTCAAAGAGGCCGGGGCACCGCTGAAAAAATACGGAATACGTCTTGACAGCGGAGACCTTGCATATCTTTCCAAAGAGGCACGGAAGATGCTTGATGACGCCGGTTTCCCGGATGCCTCCATCTGCGCCTCAAACGATCTGGACGAATATCTTCTCCACGATTTGAAGATACAGGGCGCGGCAATCAATTCATGGGGCGTAGGAACCAACCTCATCACCTCTAAGGACTGCCCATCCTTTGGCGGTGTTTATAAGCTGGCTGCAATTATGGATCAGGACGGCAATTTCATTCCTAAAATCAAGATTTCCGAAAACACAGAGAAAATTACGAATCCGGGAAACAAGACAATCTACCGGATCTATGACAAGGAAACAGGTAAGATGAAGGCCGACTTAATCTGTTTCACCGGGGAATCCTACGATACTTCCGAAGACCTCCTCCTCTTCGACCCCATCGACACCTGGAAAAAGACGAAACTGGCGGGAGGCTCTTATACGATGCGCGAGATTATGATTCCGGTATTCCGCAAGGGGGAATGTATCTACCAGTCGCCTTCCGTTTCCGAGATTGCATGTTACTGCCGACAGGAAAAGGATACTCTCTGGGATGAGACAAAGCGTCTTTTCTATCCGCATAAGGTACATGTAGACCTGTCCCAGAAGCTTTACGATGTAAAGCAGGCTCTGCTTGACGAGATGAATAAAACAGACTAAATGAAGGAGATATTCATGAAAAATCTTACTCTGGAAAATATTACAAAGGTATGCGGCGGCGCTTATCATGGAGACATGTCTGTATTTTCAAAAGAAGTTGCCGGCGTTGTGATTGACAGCCGGAAGGTTGAAAAAGATTTCCTTTTTGTTGCCATTGACGGGGAGCGCGTCAATGCCCACAAGTTTATTCCTGACACGATAAGAAACGGCGCGCTCTGCGTCGTTAGCCATGAAGACCTTGGCGAGACAGACTTTCCATATATTCTGGTAGAGTCCACCGGGCAGGCTCTTCTCGATATAGCAAAGCTCTACCGCGATTCCTTTGACGTGAAAGTCGTGGGAATTACCGGCAGCGTTGGAAAAACAAGCACCAAAGAAATGATTGCATCTGTTGCCTCACAGAAATACAAAGTCCATAAGACGCTGGGCAACTTTAATAATGAGTGGGGGCTTCCTATTACAATCTTTGAGATGGACGATACCCATCAGGTGTCAATCTTAGAGATGGGGGTCAATCATTTTGGGGAGATGCGCCGGCTTTCTTCTGTGGCAAGCCCGGATATCTGCGTCATCACTAATATCGGAGACGCCCACCTTGAATTTTTCAAGACAAGGGAAGGAATCCTTCAGGAAAAGGCTCAGATGATCCAGGATATGAAAAACGGGGGAACCATCATATTAAACGGCGACGATGACCTTTTGTCCGGAATGGGTGCTGTAAAAGGTTCTGAGCCTCTTTTTTTCGGAACTTATGAAGACTGCCAGTTTTATGTTTCCGATACCCGGCCTTTAGGGTTAAAGGGCACACAGTGCACCATCCACCTTCCATCAGGAGATGAGTTTACATGCACAGTTCCGGTTCCCGGCTTTCACATGGTTTCCAACGCCCTCGCCGGAGCCGCGGCAGGATATACGTTAGGGCTTACTCCTGAACAGATTAAGGCCGGAATCGAAAACCTTCCCTCTATGCCGGGCCGCAACCACATAATTCCTACAGAAAAGCTTATCATCCTGGATGACTGTTATAACTCAAATCCCACATCCACTAAGGCTTCTATTGACGTACTTACCATGGCAATCGGGCGCAAGGTTGCCGTTCTCGGAAACATGGGAGAGCTCGGAGGCGATGCCGAAAAACTGCACTTCGAGACCGGTGCCTATGCTGCTGAAAAGAACATAGACCTTGTCTGCGGCGTCGGCTCTCTGGCAAAGCACATTGTTTCAGGCGCCAAAGAGGGCGGCGCGGAAACATTATGGTTTGAAACCAAGGCGGACTTTCTTTCTTCCATGAAGGATGTCCTTCAGGACGGAGACAATATACTCGTCAAAGCATCCCACAGCATGGACTTCCCGGAATTGGTAGATGCATTAAAGCATTTTTAAACTTAAAAGTTAAAAGGGGCTGTCGCACTAAGTAATTAGTGCGTAGCCTCTTTTCT
>OFGR01000233.1_pt1 | contig 58010 bp, 44 predicted proteins | sample 1521811 | NCBI WGS metagenome assembly OFGR01 (sample SAMEA3504098, study PRJEB24116) | mouse gut metagenome | biome: mouse gut; feature: mouse-associated habitat; material: faeces | place: Denmark | collected 2011 | reverse complement strand
CTTACCTCCACATGTACGATGTGACCCGCGGCCTGCGCGACGGCGGTACATTCCTGCTCAATACCATCTGGGAAGGTGAGGAACTTGCCAAGAACCTCCCCAACAAGGTGAAGAAGTATTTCGCTGACCACAACATCACCGTATATTATATCAACGCTACCAAGATAGCTCAGGAAATCGGTCTTGGCAACCGTACCAACACCATCCTCCAGAGCGCATTCTTCCGTATCACTGAAGTTATCCCCGTTGACCTCGCTGTTGAGCAGATGAAGAAATTCATTGTCAAGAGCTATGGTAAGAAGGGTCAGGATATCGTTGACAAGAACTACGCTGCTGTTGACCGTGGCGGTGAATACCGTAAGCTCGACGTTGATCCCGCATGGAGCAACCTCGAAATCGAACCGGCTCCCGCAAACGACGATCCCGCATTCATCAACAATATAGTTCGTCCTATCAACGCTCAGGATGGCGACCTTCTGAAGGTAAGTGACTTCGCTGACATAGCCGACGGTACATGGCAGCAGGGCACCGCAAGCTACGAAAAGCGTGGTGTGGCAGCATTCGTTCCCGAATGGCTCGAAGAGAACTGTATCCAGTGTAACAAGTGTGCTTACGTTTGTCCTCACGCCGCTATCCGTCCGTTCGTACTCGACGCTCAGGAAATGTCGGCAGCTCCCTTCGCTGAGGATACCACTCTGCCCGCTATCGGCAAGACATTCGCCGGCATGCGCTTCGTTCAGAGCGTTGACGTGCTTGACTGTCTTGGTTGCGGCAACTGTGTTGACGTATGTCCCGGCAAGAAGGGCGTGAAGGCTCTCGCCATGAAGCCGCTTGAAACACAGCTCGGCGCTCAGGCTGAATGGGATTACTGCGTTAAGAATGTAGCTTCAAAGCAGCATCTCGTTGACATCAAGAGCAATGTTAAGAACAGCCAGTTCGCTACTCCGCTCTTCGAATTCTCAGGCGCTTGCTCAGGTTGCGGTGAAACTCCTTATGTGAAGCTCATCAGCCAGCTCTTCGGCGACCACGAAATGGTGGCTAACGCTACAGGTTGCTCATCAATCTACTCAGGTTCTGTACCTTCAACTCCTTATACCACCAACGACAAGGGCTACGGTCCGGCATGGGGTAACTCACTCTTCGAGGACTTCGCTGAATTCGGTCTCGGTATGTCTATCGCCGGTGAAAAGCTCCGCGCACGTGTGGCCGACAAGATGAACGATATCATCAACTGCCCCGACTGCACCGCAGAGATGAAGGCTCTTGCACAGCAGTGGCTTGACAACTCAGAGGATGCTGCCTCAACACGCGAAGTGGCTGAAAAGCTCGTTCCTCTCTGCGAGGCTTGCGGATGCAACGCCTGCAAGGAACTCCTTTCAGTGAAGGGCTTCATTGCAAAACGTTCACAGTGGATCATTGCCGGCGACGGTGCCGCTTACGACATAGGCTTCGGCGGTCTTGACCACGTGCTCGCTTCAGGCAAGAACGTTAATGTGATTGTTGTTGACACCGAGGTTTATTCAAATACCGGTGGTCAGGCTTCAAAGGCTACCCCGCTCGGCGCTATCGCCAAGTTCGCAGCTGCAGGTAAGCGCATCCGTAAGAAGGACCTTGGTCTTATCGCTTCTACCTACGGCTACGTTTATGTAGCTCAGATAGCTATGGGTGCTGACCAGAATCAGACACTTAAGGCTATCCGTGAAGCTGAGGCTTATGATGGACCTTCACTCATCATCGCTTACGCTCCCTGTATCAACCACGGTATCCGCGCCGGTATGGGTAAGAGCCAGCAGGAAGAGGCCAACGCTGTTGCATGCGGCTACTGGCACCTCTGGCGCTACAACCCCGCTCTTGAGGAAGAAGGCAAGAACCCCTTCACTCTTGACAGCAAGGCTCCGGATTGGGATAAGTTCGAGGACTTCCTCAAAGGTGAGGTCCGCTACTCTTCAGTAGTTAAGCAGTATCCCGAACAGGCTGCCGAACTCTTCGCTGCCGCCAAGGCAAATGCTCAGTGGCGTTACAACAACTATCGCCGTCTGGCCCAGCAGCAGTGGGGTGTTGACCCTGAAGTAGGCAATCAGCCTGGATAATAGCTGGAATATCAAACCACAATGATACGGACGCCGCGGCTAATCATAGTCGCGGCGTCTTTATTTTCAGAAAAGGGAATATATAGAATAAAAATATTAAATTTGTGACATGGAACAGAAAAAGATGCACTGGGACAGGCTGATATGCGACAAGCGTTTCGGACTGGAGGAATATCACGATGCCAAGAAGGGTGTGCGTAGCGATTTTTTGCGCGACTATGACCGGTTGGTTTTCTCGTCGCCGTTCCGCCGTCTGCAGAACAAGACGCAGGTATTCCCGTTGCCTGGCAGTATCTTTGTGCATAACCGGTTGACCCATAGCCTGGAAGTGGCGTGCGTTGGGCGCTCGTTGGCTACAGAGGTAGGGCAGCGTCTGAAGGTCAAATATGCAGGCGCCGACTGGGTTGATAAGTTTGATGCCATAGGTGAGATTGTGTCGGCGGCATGCCTGGCGCATGATCTCGGAAATCCTCCGTTCGGCCATTCCGGAGAAAAGGCAATAGCCACATTTTTCAGCGAAGGGCCGGGTGCAGGGCTTAAAGAACTGCTCACGCAGGAACAGTGGTACGATCTTACCCGCTTTGATGGAAACGCCAACGCATTCCGTCTGCTTACGCATCGGTTCAACGGACGCCGTCCGGGCGGATTCGCCATGACTTACTCCATGCTTGCATCGATAGTGAAGTATCCCTATGCCTCGTCATTGGCCGGCGATAAGCCGAAGTTCGGTTTCTTCACCTCCGAGCAAGCCGATTATATAAAGGTGGCTACGGAGTTAGGCCTTATATCGCGTCCAGGACCTAACGGCGAGGTGCGCTATGTGCGCCATCCGTTGGTGTATCTTGTTGAGGCGGCTGACGATATCTGCTACGAGGTGATGGACATAGAGGATGCCCATAAGCTTGGCCTGATACCGACGCAGCAGGTTATAGAGCTGTTCCTTGATTTCTTTGATACGGATCGGAGAAAGCGGATAGAGGATGTGATGGAGCATGTTGATGACCCGAATGAAAAAATCGTATATCTGCGCTCGGCCGTCATCGGTGCGCTTGTCGCGGCTGCCGCACAGGCCTTCGTCGAGGGTGAGGAGGATATGCTTGCCGGTAACTACGAAGGCTCGATTCTTGACCATATCCCACAGCGTGAACGTGAAGGCTATGCCCGATGCAATGCTCTTTCGTGGGAGCGTATCTACCGTGCGGCCGATGTTGTGGATATCGACTTGGCCGGTACCAGTATCATATCGTTTCTGATGGAGAAACTTGTACATGCTGTACGCAATCCGCAGTACAACTATTCGCAGCTGCTGCTGTCGAAAGTGCCGCAGCAGTATGAAGTTGACGCCCCCGACCTGTACGGTAAGATACAGGCTGTCATTGACCATGTGTCGGGCATGACTGATGTATATGCGCTCGATCTCTACCGCAAGCTTAACGGAATGAGCCTCAAGATAAACAACTAAATACCTAAATCATTATATTATCACATGAAAAAAGCATTGCTTTATTCGCTTGGTGCCGCGGTAGCTTTGGCGGCATCGACTCCTGATGTGTATGCTCTCGCGTCAACTGTTGCGGAGAGTACTCAGGCGGCCGATACCGGACAGTCCGGCATACGTAGCGCCCGTAAGCTGAACCCTACAGCCGTTGAGCTTATTCTTGCCAATGGCAACAGAGTGACCGTTGACTTCTACGGAAATAATATATTCCGTATTTTCCGGGATGACAACGGCGGAATAGTACGCAATCCGACGGCTAATCCACCGGCTGAAATCCTGGTGAAGAATCCCCGCCGCCAAGTGGGAGCCATAAATGTGGCTGACGGTGGAGGTTATGTCACTGTCAGCTCACCTGAAGTTCAGCTAAGCTGGAATAAAGCGAATGGGCTGATGACAGTCAAGAACCTCAATACGGGTAAAACAGTGATAGAGGAAACCGCTCCCGTACGCTTTGACAAAGGGAAAGCCATGGTGACTCTTGCAGAGCGCCCCGGTGAGTACTTCTATGGAGGAGGTGTGCAGAACGGACGCTTCTCACATAAGGGGAAAGTGATATCTATTGAGAATCAGAACAGCTGGACTGACGGAGGAGTAGCCTCGCCTACTCCCTTCTATTGGTCGACTGACGGTTATGGCGTCATGTTCCACACTTTCGGTAAAGGCAAGTATGATTTCGGCGCCACTCAGCCGGGTCAGGTCAGCCTAAGTCATGATTCGGACTATCTTGATATGTTCATGATGGTAAGCCCCACCCCTTCAGAGCTGCTGGGCGATTTCTATCAGCTTACAGGCAATCCGGTGCTGATGCCGAAATTCGGGTTCTATCAGGGGCATCTCAATGCCTATAACCGCGACTATTGGGCGGAGGACGAAAAGGGTATCCTGTTTGAGGACGGAAAGCGCTATAAGGAGAGCCAGCGCGACAACGGCGGTATCAAAGAATCACTTAACGGCGAAAAAGATAACTACCAGTTCTCGGCCCGTGCCGTAGTCGACCGGTATGCCGATCACGATATGCCTCTGGGCTGGGTACTTCCCAATGACGGATACGGAGCAGGTTACGGCCAGACTGAAACTCTGGACGGAAATATACAGAACCTTAAAGAATTCGGCGACTATGCCCGGAGCAAAGGTGTGGAGATAGGCCTCTGGACACAGAGCGACCTCCATCCGAAGCCTGAGGTGAGCGCCCTGCTGCAGCGCGACATCGTCAAGGAGGTGCGCGATGCCGGAGTGCGAGTGCTCAAGACTGATGTGGCTTGGGTAGGCGCCGGCTATTCATTCGGGCTCAACGGCGTGGCCGATGTGGGTGAGATAATGCCTTACTATGGCAATGATGCACGTCCGTTTATCATATCGCTTGACGGCTGGGCTGGAACACAGCGCTATGCCGGCGTATGGAGCGGCGACCAGACAGGAGGCGAGTGGGAATATATCCGCTTCCATATCCCGACATATATAGGCTCGGGACTCTCCGGTCAGCCCAATATATCATCGGATATGGACGGTATATTCGGAGGTAAGAATCCTGTTGTGAACACACGTGACTTCCAGTGGAAGACCTTCTCGCCCATGCAGCTCAACATGGACGGCTGGGGCTCCAATCCGAAATATCCGCATGCGCTCGGCGAGCCGGCTACATCCATCAACCGTATGTACCTGAAGCTGAAATCGCAGTTGCTTCCCTACACATATACCTATGCCCGTCAGGCTGTTGACAGCATGCCGCTTATCAGAGCCATGTTCCTCGACTATCCATCGGACTATACCCACGGAACGGCCACACGCTATCAGTATATGTACGGCCCGTCATTCCTTGTGGCTCCTATCTATCAGGCCACTGCCGCCGATACGCTGGGCAATGACATCCGCAACGGCATATATCTGCCTGAAGGGGAATGGTTTGATTATTTCTCAGGTCAGAAATATTACGGTGGCGTAGTGCTGAACAGTTTTGACGCACCTCTGTGGAAGCTCCCTGTGTTTGTGAAAGCCGGAGCTATCATCCCGATGGTGAATCCCAACAACAATCCTGCAGCTATTGACAAGGCTCTGCGCATATACGAGCTTTACCCCTCGGGACAATCATCGATGACGCAGTACGATGACGACGGCACCACTGAACAGTATCGTTCAGGTACGGCGCAGGTAGTCACCCGTATAAGCTCGGACGCCGATGCCCGTCGCGGTGAGCTGCGTGTCGACATCGCTGCCTCAGAAGGAAATTACAATGGCTATGAACCGGTCAAGGCTACAGAACTTATCATCAACGTTAGCCGTGAACCGAAGAGCGTGGCTGCCCGGATTGGCGGACGTAATGTCAAGCTCACCAAGGTCAATTCGCTCAGCGAGCTGGAGCAGGGAGGTGATGTTTACTTCTATGATGCCGCTCCTGACATGAACAGGTTCGCTACAGCCGGATCTGATTTCGCCAAGGTGGAGATACGCCGCAATCCACAGCTTATGGTAAAACTTGCTCCGGTCAATGTCAACGAAAATACCATGACTGTGACTGTCAAAGGATTTGAGCTGAACCCGGCTGCATCGATGGCCGCATCGCACGGCTCCCTGACCGCACCTGTAGCTGCTGTAAAGGCGGAAAATGTAGGCCCTTACACGCTGACTCCGTCATGGGCTCCTGTGGCCAATGCCGATTATTATGAAATAGAGTTCGGCGGACTTCCCTATACAAATATCCGCGGTACAGAACTCCTGTTTGAGGACCTGACTCCCGATACACCCTATTCATTCCGTGTAAGAGCCGTGAATGCCGACGGAGCATCGGACTGGGTAGAGTTTTCGGCCCGCACAGCCACCAATCCGCTCGAACATGCCATACGCGGCATACGGGGCGAGGTGTCAACTGAGATTCAGCCCGGATTTGAGGTGAGCCGTCTGTTTGACTTCGCTGAAACGGGCGACATGTTCCATACACGTTATCGTGCCAATGCAATACCGTTTGACCTTGTCATGGATCTTCAGAGCGTCAACACGCTTGACAAGCTCCAGTATCTTTCACGTCAGGATGGCGGCAACGGTACAATTCTGCGCGGACAGATATCGGTAAGTCTTGACAAGGAGCACTGGACACCGGTAGATTCCTTCGAATGGAAACGCAAGGAAGAGCCGAAGGAATTCCTGTTCAAGAATCAGCCGAAAGCCCGCTATGTGAAGATGACCGTGACACAGGGCGTAGGCAACTATGGCTCGGGACGTGAGATATACGTCTTCAAGGTGCCGGGAACTGAAAGCTATCTGCCCGGCGACATTAACAATGACGGAAAGATTGACTCCAATGACCTGACCTCGTACACCAATTACACCGGTCTGCGTTCAGGCGATTCCGACTTCGAGGGCTATATAAGCAACGGTGATATCAACCGCAACGGTCTGATCGATGCTTACGATATTTCGAATGTGGCTATCCGTCTGGATGGTGGCGTGGAAGCCGATGATTATGCCGCTCCGCTTGCAGGTACGGTGAGCATTGATATCCCCACGGCACGATTTGCCGCAGGCGACACACTCTCTATTCCCGTGACCGGCAAGGGGCTGAAATCAGTCAATGCCATATCCATGGCTATCCCTTATGACCAGCAGAGCTGGGAGTTTGTAGGCGTTGAGCCGGTAGCGGTTGCCGGAATGGAGAACCTTACCTATGACCGCCTGCACACATCCGGACAGAAGGCGCTCTATCCCACATTTATAAATGTAGGTGAGAAGAAAGCCATTGACGGAGATGTGACTCTGTTCGTGCTCAAGTTCAAGGCCCGCAAGCGTGGCGCCGCCCCGAAGCAGGTGACCGACGGTATGCTTGTGGATAAGAAACTGAATGTATTTAAATTCTAAAATCCCCGTGAATTAGTAGAAAGTGCCTTCGGCTTTTGCCGGAGGCACTTCTTCGTTTTTACTGACTTATAAATAGCCTCAGTTCTAAAAAATTAATAAAATGGAGCATAGTAATGGCCGCGCTCCATTTTTTTGTAGTATATTTGTAAAAATATCATGAACTAAACAAATTATATTATCTATGAAGTATGGCATGACTGCTCTTAAGGGCCTCGGCATAGCTGCCGCAGCCCTCTTGGCATGGCCACAGCCGGCTATGGCTGATGAATTTGACCTCACTTCGCAGCGCGGTGAAATTCAGCAGTTCAACAAAGTCCCCGGTCATAAAGTGGACCATAAGGGCTTAGTGATAAACCCCACTCCGCATAGCATAGAGCGCCCCAATACAGGCGTGCTGAATGCATCGGGTGGCTTTAAAGTAGTGGACAAGAAAAAGGCTTTTGCCAACGACCTCGGTTTCCTGCGTCAGGCCCCCAAAGGTATCAAACTGACTATAGACTTCGGCGCGAAAGCGGCTAAAAAGGCCGGTGTCAAGGATGTAAGCGGTGCTTACCTGCTCAATATTGGCCCAAAAGATATTACCATCACCGGCTACGACGAGCGTGGTGCATTCTACGGACTTGAGACACTCCGTCAGATTCTGGCGAGCGATGTAGCCAAAGGTGGCAATGAACTCCCCATGATGGTGATCAATGATTATCCTGACCTCCCTTACCGTGGTGTGGTAGAAGGATTCTATGGCAATCCCTGGTCACATGAAGTGCGCCTGTCACTGATTGACTTCTATGGCCGCAATAAGATGACTGACTATATCTTCGGTCCTAAGGACGACCCCTATCATAGCTCGCCTCACTGGCGTCTGCCTTATCCTGAAGCCGAGGCCAAGCAGATACATGAACTTGTTGAGGCATGTAAGCGTAACCGTGTCAACTTTGTCTGGGCTATCCACCCTGGACAGGATATCCGCTGGGATAAGGCTGACTATGACAGCCTTGTCAACAAGCTTGACATGATGTATGATCTCGGTGTACGTTCATTCGCGATATTCTTTGACGATATCTCAGGTATCGGTACCGACTCGCACAAGCAGGCTGCCCTTATCAATGACCTCACACGCGATTTCGTTGATAAGAAAGGTGACGTGACCAACCTGATGATTTGCCCCACCGACTATACCGAACTCTGGGCCAATCCCCGTCCTACCGGTCAGCTTGCCATCTATGGTGAGGAGCTCAACCCGAAGGCTGAGGTGTTCTGGACCGGAAAGGTAGTATGCAGCGACCTTACTCCTGAGACAATGGAATTCGTGGATTCGCGCATCAAGCGTCCCGCTCTGTTCTGGTGGAACTTCCCCGTGACCGACTATTGCCGCAACATTATTCTGCAGGGTCCCACCTACGGACTTGACCCCAACCTCACCCCCAATGAAGTGATCGGTATCGAGAGCAACCCCATGGAACATGGCGAAGCTTCGAAGCTGGCCCTCTACGGTGTGGCTGACTATGCCTGGAATCAGAAGGCATACAATCCTATCGACAACTGGGAGCGTGGCCTTCAGTACATGATGCCCGGCGCTGCCGATGCTTACCGTACATTTGCAATCCATTCAGCCGATACCGAAACCGGTTATCGCCGCGATGAATCATGGGAGACAGTTACTTTCCCCTACAATAACTACAGCCCTGCACAGTTCCAGGACCTGAAAGCTGAATTTGAACGTGTTGCCGCCGCTCCCGCCAAGATTAAGGCCGGCTGTGACAACAAGCAGCTCCTCAAGGAACTCAATCCGTGGCTTGATGAATTTGCCAAACTCGGACAGCGCGGACTCCGCACTCTTGAGCTTATCAAGACATTTGAGGCCGGAAACGACTCCATTTTCTGGGGTGCTTATATTGACAACCTGATGTCAAAGCAGGACCGTGCCGACTACGAAGCCCACAAGAGCGGAACAATGAAGCTCCAGCCCTTCTATGAAAAGGCCATGGACGCCATGCTTTATGATTACTACAAGAATCTTACCGGCTCACTGCCTGCTATATATCATGGTGTAAGCTCATTCCCCAACATCCGCACCACTCTGTCAAAGCTCATGCTTGACAATGACACCACCACTTACTACACCTCAGCCCAGAGCCAGCGCAATGACTCTTGGATCGGTATCGATCTGGGTGAAGTGGTTCCCGTGAAGAATGTCAACATCCATCAGGGACGTAACTCAGTGGATGATGTCGACTACTTCGAACATGTAATGCTCGAAGCCTCTGCCGATGGTAAGAATTGGACTGCACTGACTGACAGCCTCAAGAATACATATATCATTGATTGGAACGGCGAGCCTGTCAACGCCCGCTACGTGCGTCTGAAGCGTCTGCCCTCAGGCAAGCGTAACTATGCCGCTATCCGCACATTCAATGTCAATCCTGTGACCGCTGAGAATCTCGGACTGAATCTGACCACAACCGACATGAAGGGTGCCCTGTCAGCATTTGACCGCAATCCCGCAACCGCTTATTCACATGCAGGTGAACTTTCATTCGACCGTCGTCCGGAGGCCAGCGCCATTATTCTGCTTACTGCCCGTCATAACTCACCTCTGACACTTACCCAGTATGACAAGAAGGGTAAAGTGGTAGCCACCGCTAAAGTTACCGGACCGTTTGCTACTGTCAACTTCGTCAAGGATGCAGTGCGCTGCACTCTCGAAGGAACAGCCACTATCTATGAGATAATTCAGAAGTAATATCTCGCTATAAATATTCGGGGCCGCGTATCTCTTTGGGGGATGCGCGGCCTCTTGCTGTATCTGTTAATAGCGCTATACAGTTATGTGAAATTCTGCACTATACGTCCGTAAGTTCAGCTTAAAACGTTAATCTTACTTAATTGCAGGAGAAGATATGATAAATGTCATAAATTTAGCGAAAGTAGTTGAGTAACTTTGCATCGCTAAAAAAAATTTAACAGGAATAATATAAATCATAAGGTAAAAATAGAATTTTTTTGTAATCAGTATGAATGTAAATGTCATTAAAGTAGCCGCTATTATCGCGGCAGGCGTATCGGTTATGACCTTGAGTTCATGTGGAGGAAAGCAAGAGCAGCCACAGGCACAGGCCCCCGAAATAGCCACTATGACTCTGAGTTTGGGTAATTCAGAAGTAGAAAGCACCTTCCCGGCCCAGATCAAGGGTAAGACGGATATCGAGATCCGTCCCCAGGTGACCGGATTTATAACTAAAGTTCATGTAGAGGAAGGTCAGCAGGTAGTTAAGGGCCAGACTCTGTTCACACTTGACCAGGTACAATTTCAAGCCGCAGTCGATCAGGCTGCAGCATCGGTCCGCTCAGCGCAGACTGCCGTTAATACAGCACAGATCACTGCCGACACCAAGCGTCAGCTTCTTGAGAAGAATATCATAAGCCAGTACGAATATCAGCTGGCCCAGAATACTCTTTCAAATGCACAGGCCGCTCTTGCACAGGCACAGGCTTCACTTGCCAGCGCCCGCAAGAATCTGTCGTACACCGTTGTTACCGCACCTTCAAATGGCGTGGTAGGCTCGATACCCAACCGCGAAGGTTCGCTGGCCTCGCCCTCATCGGCACAGCCGCTCACCACAATCTCTGACAATTCAGAGGTGTATGCTTACTTCTCGCTTACTGAAAAGGACCTGCTCCGTCTTACCAACGGCGGTACACGTTCAATGGCCGCTGCCATCGACTCACTGCCCCCTGTGCAGCTTCGTCTGTCGGACGGAACAATGTATCCCACTTCAGGTAAGGTGGCTACCGTGTCAGGTGTGATCAATACCAGCACAGGTGCCGCAAGCGTTCGTGCCCTGTTCAGCAATCCTTCAGGAATGCTCCGCAGCGGCAGCACAGGCAATGTGGTTATGCCCAATGTATCTGAAAGCGTGATTGTGATACCTCAGAAAGCTACCTATGAGCTTCAGGACCGTCGCTTCGTATATGTTGTAAATGACTCCAACAAGGTTGTTTCTGTTCCTATCACTGTAGCTGAGAACAATGACGGTAAGAACTTCGTGGTAACATCAGGCCTCAATGCCGGCGACCGTATTGCCGTAGAGGGTATCGGCACCGTGGTAAAAGATGGTCTTGTTATCAAGCCCGTTGATGCAGCTGAGCGCGCGAAGCAGGCTGAAGCTGCCCAGCAGCAGGCCGCAGCCGGCAAATAATCAGTGTCATCGGGATAAAAACTGTGAACATCAGAATTTAAGAATCTAAAATGAAACTTGATACATTTATTAACCGTCCGGTACTATCCACGGTTATATCAATATTTATTGTGCTGCTGGGCTTGATCGGATTGTTCTCGCTTCCTATCACCCAGTTCCCGGACATCGCTCCGCCTACCATTTCCGTGACCACCACTTATCAGGGTGCCAACGCTCAGGCGGTGCTTAACTCCGTGATAGCACCTCTGGAAGAGTCCATCAACGGTGCCGAAGGCATGACCTACATGGAATCGACCGCAACCAATACCGGTTCAGCTACCATCAACGTATATTTCGAGCAGGGCTTTGACCCCGACATGGCTGCCGTCGACGTGCAGAACCGTGTGGCCAAGGCTCAGAGCCTTCTTCCTGCCGAGGTAACACGTGTGGGTGTGCTCACTCAGAAACGTCAGACTTCGATGCTTGTCGGTGTCAGCCTTTATGCCGAGGACGATACCTACAACGAGGAGTTCATCGAAAACTACATGAAGATCAACATCGTCCCCCAGATGCAGCGTATCCAGGGTGTGGGCGACGTCATGGTGATGGGTGCCGACTACTCTATGCGTATATGGCTCAAACCTGAGGTAATGGCTCAGTACAGCCTTATGCCTGAGGATATTTCGGCTGCACTTGCCGAGCAGAACGTTGAGGCTGCTCCCGGTGCATTCGGCGAACAGGGCAACCAGACTTTCCAGTACGTGATGAAGTATCGCGGTCGCCTTGTTCAGCCTGAGGAATTTGAGAACATCGTTATACGTGCAAACGCTAACGGTGAAGTGCTCCGTCTGAAAGATGTTGCTGAGATTGAACTCGGACGTGTTACATACGGCTTCCACGGTAATCTTAACGGACGTCCTTCGGTTATGGCCATTGTGTTCCAGACTGCAGGTTCGAACGCTACACAGATTATCAATGACTGTCTTGCTTTCGTCGACGATATCAAGAAGGACCTGCCCAAAGGCCTGGCCATCGCTATCCCGATGAATAACAACGACTTCCTCTATGCTTCGATTCACCATGTGATACAGACTCTTATCGAGGCCTTTATCCTTGTGTTCTTCGTGGTTTACATATTCCTTCAGGATATACGTTCCACCATTATCCCTGCCATAGCCATTCCTGTGGCTCTTGTGGGTACATTCTTCGTCATGAAGCTTATAGGCTTCTCCATCAACCTTATCACACTGTCGGCGTTGGTGCTTGCCATAGCCATTGTGGTGGACGATGCCATTGTGGTGGTGGAAGCGGTGCATGCCAAACTCGACGTTGGCTACAAGAGTGCGCGTAAGGCTTCCATCGATGCCATGAATGAGATAGGTGGCGCTATCGTATCCATCACACTTGTAATGATGCTTGTGTTCATCCCGGTGTCGTTCATGCCCGGTACATCAGGTACATTCTATCAGCAGTTCGGTCTGACGATGGCTATCTCCATCGGATTCTCCGCTATCAATGCGTTGACTCTGTCGCCGGCACTTTGCGCTGTGTTCCTGAAGCCTCATGATGAAAACCATTCCAAGAAGAAAACCTTCGTGGGCCGCTTCCACATGTGGTTCAACACTTTCTATGACGCACAGCTCAACAAGTATAAGAAAGGTGTGAAGTTCTTTGTGAATCACAAGGTGACATCGTTCGGTATCGTAGGCGTTTCTATCGGTGTGCTGGTATGGCTTATGAGCATAACACCTACCGCACTTGTGCCTAACGAAGATACCGGTACAATATTCTGTATGATTGACATGCCTCCGGGCACATCACAGGAGCGTACCGGCGAAGTGCTGGCTCAGGTTGACTCTCTTATGGCCAAGATTCCCGCCATACAGGACCGTCAGATGATTAACGGCTATAGCTTCCTTGCAGGTCAGGGTGCCACATACGGTACATTCATCATCAAGCTTAAGGACTGGGCCGAGCGTGGTAAGGATGAAAGCTCCGATGCTATCATCCAGCAGCTCTACGGCCTTACCGGCAAGTATATCAAGGACGGCCGTGTCATGATTTTCGCTCCGCCTATGATATCAGGTTACTCGGTGACCAACGGTTTTGAAATCAAGATGCAGGATAAGACTGGCGGTGACATCAACGCATTCTACAATGTGGTGATGGGCTTCCTCGGAGCGCTCAACAGCCAGCCTGAGATTCAGATGGCCTATACCACCTTCAATCCTACATTCCCGCAGTATCTTGTGGATATCGATGCTGCCAAAGCCAAGCAGGCAGGTCTTTCTCCTCAGTCAATCCTTTCGACACTCCAGGGCTACTACGGCGGTATGTACGTGTCAAACTTCAACCGCTTCGGTAAGCTCTACCGCGTAATGATGCAGGCTTCGCCCGAGGCCCGTGTGTCGCCTGAGACACTGCAGAGCATCAAGGTGCGCAATGGCGGTGAGATGGCTCCCATATCTAACTTCGTGACTCTGTCACGTGTGTATGGTCCTGACCTTCTGAACCGTTTCAACATGTTCCAGTCGATATCCGTATCAGGTACACCTGCCGCCGGCTATTCATCGGGCGACGCTCTTGCCGCTATCGAACGTGTGGCAGCTCAGACTCTGCCCCAGGGCTACGGCTACGAATATGCAGGTATGACACGTGAAGAGGCCAGCTCATCAGGCAATACCACAGCCATGATCTTCGGACTCTGTCTGCTCTTCGTATATCTGCTGCTGTCTGCTCAGTATGAAAGCTATCTGCTCCCGTGGGCGGTTATCCTTTCAGTTCCGTTCGGCCTTATGGGCTCGTTCATCTTCGCTGACCTCAGAGATATTTCAAACAACATCTATCTGCAGATTGCACTCATCATGCTTATCGGTCTGTTGGCTAAGAACGCCATCCTTATCGTAGAGTTCGCTCTTGACCGCCGCAAGCATGGCATGTCGATTGTCAATGCCGCCATTGACGGTGCCGCAGCCCGTCTGCGACCCATCCTCATGACCTCGCTGGCGCTGATTATCGGTCTGCTCCCGATGATGTTCGCATCCGGTGTAGGTGCCAACGGTAACCGTGCCCTCGGTACCGGTTCGGTAGGCGGTATGCTTATCGGTATGATATTCCAGATCTTCCTGGTGCCCGCCCTGTTCGTGGCCTTCCAGTGGATTCAGGAGAAGTTTACCCCGATGAAGTGGGCCGATACTGACAATGCCGGTATTGAGAGTGAGATCGAACAGTACTCACGCTGATATGAGGCATGATTAGATGCAATAATACAATTCATGAATAAAAGTATGAAAATAAATAAGATAATCTTGAATTCCGCAGTTGCACTGCTGAGCGCCGCAGCGCTCGGCAGCTGCAATCTGTACAAGAAGTTTGAGATGCCGGAGGATTCAGCGCTCACCAAGGAGTATTCCGAAGCTGTGAAAGCCGGTGTTGACAGCGCTGCATTTGGCAATCTGCGCTGGGAACAGGTGTTTACCGACCCTGTTCTTGCCGACCTTATACGTCAGGCGCTCGCCAATAACATTGACCTGCGTAATTCACAGCTTAATGTCGAGATAGCGCAGGCCCGCCTTAAAGGAGCCAAACTTAACTATCTCCCGTCGGTGGCATTTGCTCCCAACGGTGCTCTGTCAAAATATTTCGTTGACGGATCTTCATGGGGCAAGACATATCAGCTTCCTCTTCAGGTAAGCTGGGAGGTGGATATATTTGGTCGTCTTCTTAACTCGAAGCGTGCCCAGCAGGTAGCCTTGCTTCAGACACAGGAGTATGCTCAGGCAGCCCGCTCGCAGATTATATCAGCCGTTGCCAATGTTTACTACAGCATAGCGTATGTTCAGGGCTCGCTTGACCTCAGCCGTGCCACAGCGCTCAACTGGGCTGAAACCGTGCAGACAATGAAGGACCTGAAGGAAGCCGGTACAGTGCGCGAGGATGCGGTAGTGCAGAGTCAGGCTCAGTACTATGGTATTCTGGCCTCAATCACTGACCTTGAGGTAAGCCTCGACGAACTCTATAACTCTATGTCGCTTCTTCTTGGCGTGATGCCTCAGAAATGGACCGTAAGCTCCGAAGCCCAGCTTCAGGTGCCCGCCATATATCGTGAGAGCATCCCGATGCGTGAGCTTGCCGCACGTCCTGACGTGCGTGCCGCCGAGTATTCGCTTGCATCAGCTTACTACAATACCAACATAGCCCGCGCGGCTTTCTATCCCGGACTTAACATCACAGCCAACGGCGGATTCACCAATATGCTCGGTTCTATGGTGATGAATCCCGGTAAATTCTTCATCCAGCTTGCCGGCTCTTTGGCTGTGCCTATCTTCTCACGAGGTACAAATATCGCCAATCTGGAAGCTGCAAAGATTCAGCAGAAGCAGGCTCTCAACAATTTCGAGTATTCTCTTATGAATGCCTCCGCCGAGGTAAGCAATGCCATGACTCTTTACTCAAAAGCTGAAGAAAAGTATGTTTTGCTGGAAAAACAGGTGGAAAATCTGCAGAGTGCTGTTGATATTACCAAAACTTTGCTATCTTTGAACACGCAGACCGGTACCACATATCTTGAAGTGCTTACCGCGCAGAGCAATCTGCTGCAGGCGCAGATGGGTATGCTTGCCAGCCGTAATAACAGTGCCCGTGCTGTCATCAACCTGTATCAGGCTCTTGGCGGCGGACGATAATGAACAACTCCTTTAAAAGCATTTACCATGATAAGCCCGTTAGCTCATGTTGACCCTCAGGCCAAGTTAGGCCAGAATGTCAAGATTCATCCCTTCGCGTTTGTTGACGCAAATGTGGAGATTGGTGACAACTGTGAAATAATGCCCTATGCAAGCATCATGTCCGGTACCCGTATGGGTAAGAACAATAAGGTGTACCAAGGCTCTATAATAGGCGCCGATCCTCAGGATTTCCGATGGAAAGGTGAGCCGAGCTACTGCTACATCGGCGATAACAATGTGATTCGTGAGCATGTTATCATCAACCGTGGCATAACCGCTGAGAAGGGTACGCGTGTCGGTAATGACTGCTTCATCATGGCCGAGAGCCATATCGGGCATGATACAGTTATCAAAGGCAGCTCAGTGATAGGCAATGATGTCACTATAGCCGGCGATGCTGAGATAGGTGAATGCTCAATCCTGTCATCAGGCGTTATCCTGCATGAGAAGAGCACTGTAGGCGAGTGGGTTCTTATCAAGGGCGGATGCCGTATAAGCGGCAATGTGCCTCCGTTTGTGATCATGGCACATAATCCGGCTGCTTATTTCGGTGTTAACGCCGTTATCCTGCGCAAGCATGGATATACGGAGGATGAAATCGATGAAGTGGCAAAGGCTTACCGCCATGTGTATCAGAGCGGGACCTCTGTGTTCAATGCGCTGCGCCGCATTAATGCCGACCTCCCCGATGACCGCGTGCGTAAGACTATAACATCGTTTATCGAGCGTGCAGGCCTGAAACTTGTGGCTATCCCGCGTGACCTTGAGGAGTAAAATCCTGCGATAGTAAATAATTCACTAAAACTTAAGAATAACGCCACGAAATTATTAATTTTGTGGCGTTAATATTTAACTGAAATATATCATGCTCAGCAACAACATTCAGGACGCGCTCAATGCGCAGATCAATGCCGAAATGTGGTCGGCCAACCTATATCTCTCAATGTCAATGCACTTTGAGGCTGAAGGCCGCAAGGGCATAGCCAACTGGTTCTACATCCAGTACCGCGAGGAGTTGGCTCACGCCCGTGTATTCATGAACTATATTAACCAGCGTGGCGGACGTGTGGAGCTAAAGGCTGTTGATGCCGTTCCTACAACATGGGCTTCAGCTCTTGACGCATTCAAGGCAACACTCGAACATGAAAAGAAGGTGACCGCCCTTATCAACAATCTGTTTGCAATGGCTGAGAGTGAGCATGACTATGCCACCCGCGACCGTCTGGCATGGTTCGTGACCGAGCAGGTTGAAGAGGAGGACAATGCCCGTACACTGATCGATAAGTTCTCACTTATCGGCGAGGATGGAATGGGTCTCTACATGCTTGATCAGGAGCTTGCCTCACGTACATACACCGCTCCTTCTATTCTTACAGAAGAATAATTCCGGAATCAAACTTATAAATATGGCGGGCCGTCATTCCTTCAGATCAGGAATTGCGGCCCGCTGTGTTGTTATACATATAAAAACATAGCATTACAATGAGATTAAACGGACGCAGACGAAGCAGTAATGTGGATGACCGCCGCATGCTGTCGGGCCGCTCCATAGGCATAGGAGGCGGTATTTTAGGTATACTTGCGGCAGGGTTGATAACTCTGTTGTCGGGAGGGAGTATCGGCGATGTCCTTTCCAACGTGTTAGGCGGCATGCAGAGCGGGGTAATGTCGGGCGACAATACCGAGTATGTAAGCACTCCCGAGGATGAACGTCTGGCCGACATAGCTTCGAAAGTGCTGGCCGGCACCGAGGATGTCTGGACTGAGGAGTTCCGGCGTCAGGGCTGGGGCGAATATGAATGCCCGCGCTTGGTACTTTTCCATGGAGCGGTTTCGTCAGGATGCGGCAACGCCACGTCGCAGACCGGACCGTTCTACTGCTCGGCTGACCGCACGGTGTATGTTGACCTTGACTTTTTCAAATATATGGAGCGTGACATCGGGGGCGGAGGCGATTTCGCGTATGCCTATGTCATAGCCCATGAAGTAGGCCACCATGTGCAGAATCTGCTTGGCACGCTTGACGAGGCGCATTCGCTGATGAACCGTCTGTCGGATAGCGAGGCCAATAAAGTGAGTGTCCGCCTGGAGCTGCAGGCCGATTGCTATGCCGGAGTATGGGCCAACCGCGACAATGCCATGTTCGGTTCCATTGAGGATGGAGATATAGAGGAAGCCATCGATGTAGCCTCAAAGATAGGGGATGACTATCTGCAGCGGAAAGCCTATGGGCGGGAGATGCCAGAGAGCTTCAATCATGGGCGATCATCGCAGAGAGTCAAGTGGTTCAAGCGTGGAATCACTTCGGGCGATCCGCGTGTGGCTGATACATTCACGCCGTCCTACAGTTCGTTATAGATATGACACCGCATATATGCAGCAGGCCCGGTGGAGCTACTTCCATCGGGCCTGTTGGGTTATAGGAACTTTTAATTATATCGCTTATCAGCGGCGGCGTTTGGCACGCTGTTTCTCCTGCTCACGGAGCATGGCCTGCTGCTGACGCTGCGCTTCTTCAAGACGAGCCATGAAACCGCTCTTTTTCTTAGGTTTCTTGGCATTTTCACGCATTGTCTGGCGTACCTTTTCCTCGCTTACCACACGGCGGAAGATGAATGTCTGGGCTATGGTGATAAGAAGCGAAAGGAAATAGTAGAGGCTGAGGCCTGATGCATAGTTGTTGAAGAAAACGAGGAACATCAGCGGCATCAGGTACATCATCCATTTCATCCCGGGCATGGCGTCATTGCCGGGCTGATTCTGCATGTTGATGCGGGTGTAAATGATGTTTACCACAGTCATCAGCAGGCAGAAGAGGCTGATATGATTGCCGAATGTCGATGATATGAACGGAATGTTGGTGGTCCAGCTGACAATGGCGTCAGGTGCCGAGAGATCCTTTGCCCATAGGAATGACTCGCCTCGCAGCTCTATGGCCGAGGGGAAGAAATTGAACATGGCTATAAGGATAGGCATCTGTAGAAGCATGGGCAGACAGCCTGAGAAGGGGCTGGCGCCGGCGCGTGAGTAGAGTGCCATGGTTTCCTGCTGACGCTTCATCGCGTTCTCCTTACCGGGGTATTTTTCATTGATAGCCTTGATGTCGGGAGCCAGGACACGCATCTTGGCCTGTGACATATAGCTCTTGTAAGTGAACGGGAAGAGTATTATCTTGATGAAGATAGTGAGCAGCAGGATTATTATGCCGTAGTTGGATATGAATCGGCCCAGAAGGTCAAATACCGGAATCACGATAAGGGTGTTGATCCAGCGGAACAGCGACCATCCGAGCGGTATCAGCTTCGTCAGATGCAGATCCTCATCAGGAGCTATGCTGTTCTGCAGATCGGAGAGCAGAGGATAGGAGTTGGGACCGAGGAACAGTGTGAACGATGCCGGATTGGCCTCGGTTGAGGAGTAATCCATAGTGGCATGTGTCGACAGGCGCTTGATGTAGTCCTTGTTGCCTTCAAGCTCTTCGGTGTCAAGATCCGCAGTGGCAAATGTTGTGGTAGGTACTATTACGGCTGAGAAGAACTGGTTCTTGTAGCCTATCCATTTCAGACGTTCGGTGAGTTCCTTGCGTTCGGCACCGCTCTCTTTCAGGTTGTCGACATCGCCATTGGCAAACATGTAGTAGAGGCCTGAATTGCGCTGTTCGAACATAATGCCCTCTTCGTTGCGGTCCATGCGTTGATTCCATACAAAGTCAATTGTGGCAACGCTGGTGGGAATCACATTCTGCATTCCCTGCTGTACGATATCCATCTTTACAAGATATCCTTCGGCGGGCAGGGTGTAGCGTATGCCCCATGTGGCGCCGTCGCCGAGCTCAAGGTTCATAAGCACGGTGGAGTCGCTTTCCTGCACCGGAGTGAAGTAGAACTCGCGGGTGTCAAAGCGCTGGTTGGCTGAGGTGAGTATGAATCCATAGCTGTCATTAAGCGGAGCTATGGGAGTCACGGCTGTTGAATCGTAGGTGTTATACTCGTTCAGGGCCGCGCGGGATATGGCACCACCTTTGTTGGATATGGCAAGTGTCAGGTCCTTGTTCTTGAGTTCAACTGTGGTTGAATCGCCGTGCAGATAGCGGGCGAATCCGCGATAACGGGCTGCATCGGCAAGCGCTTTGCGCATGATGCTCACGGCCTGAGCCGCTTTAGCCGGCTGCAGAGCGCCGTAGTTGGCTGTGATGATGTCAGCTACCGGTACCTGTGTGCCGTCAGTCAGAGTGACTGCTCCGGAGAGTGTTCCGTCAGCTGAAAGTGATATGCTGCAATCCTTGCCGGTCAGAGTGCGTTCGCCTGATTCGGCGTTGGCGCTGCCCAGTTCGGCAACTGTAGCTGCGATAGTGGTGCGTTCGGCGGCACTGACAGAGTCAGGCGTAAGAACGTTGGCGGGGTTTGTGTCCTTGGCGGCCTGGGCCTCGGCAAGTTCACGCGCCTCTTTTTCCATTTGCGCGCGCTGTTCGGCCGAGGGCTGGTTGAGCCACATGAAGCCGAGTATCACGGCACCCATGAGGAGCATGCCCCAGATGGTATTTTTATCCATTTGAAATTATTTTGTTGCTGCGTTTTCAATGTTACGTTCCTCACCGTAGGCTATGGCCGCACGGATGAAAGAGAGGAAGAGAGGGTTGGGATTAAGTACCGTGCTGGTGTATTCAGGATGGTACTGTGTGCCTACCCACCAGCGCTTGCCGGGAATCTCGACAACTTCAACAAGGTGTGTGGCAGGATTCTCACCTACACAGCGCATGCCGGCAGCTTCAAAACGGCTGCGGTAGTCATTGTTGAATTCAAAGCGGTGACGATGACGCTCCTTGATATCTGTTGAGCCGTAGGCCGATGCCGTGATGCTGTCAGGGAGCAGTGTGCACTCATAGGCGCCAAGACGCATGGTGCCGCCCATGTTTGAGATGCTCTTCTGTTCTTCCATAAGGTCAATCACATTGTCGGCGGCGTTGGGGTTCATCTCTGTGCTGTTTGCATCAGGCAGTCCGAGTACATTGCGGGCAAACTCGATGACCATACACTGCATGCCGAGGCATATTCCGAAGGTGGGTATGTCATGTTCGCGACACCATTTCAGAGCCACGAATTTACCCTCTATGCCGCGCTGTCCGAATCCGGGGGCTATGATCACACCGTCCATGTCGCGGAGCTTTTCGTCGACGTTGGAGTTATCGAGCTTCTCGCTATGGATATACACGAGTTTCAGGCGGCGGTCATTGTATGTGGCAGCCTGGAAAAGCGATTCGTTGATTGACTTGTAGGCATCCTGCAGCTCTACGTATTTTCCTACGAGGCCTATGGTCACCTCTTCAGTAGCATTGTGCATCTTTTCGAGGAAGTGCATCCAGGGTGCCATGTGGGGTTCGCCATTGACGGGTACATCCATCTTGCGGCAGACGATCTCGTCAAGATGCTGCTCATGCATGGCAATAGGCACTTCGTAGATCGAGGGACGGTCAATGGACTGCACCACAGCATCTACATCCACATTACAGAACTGCGCTATCTTGCGGAGCATTCCAGTGGGAACTTCCCGCTCGGTACGGAGCACAAGGATATCGGGCTGTATGCCTACTTCCTGAAGCTGCTTTACGGAGTGCTGCGTGGGCTTTGTTTTCAGTTCCTTGGCTGCTTTCAGGTAAGGTACGTAGGTCAGGTGTACGCATAGGGCGTTGTCGCCGAGTTCCCAGCGGAGCTGACGCACGCTTTCCAGATAGGGGAGCGACTCGATGTCACCTACCGTACCGCCAATCTCAGTGATGATGAAGTCATAATCGCCGGTTTTGCCAAGGCGCTTCACATTGCGCTTTATCTCATCAGTGATGTGGGGAATGATCTGAACGGTCTTACCCAGATAATCGCCACGGCGTTCCTTGTCGATTACGCTCTGATAGATACGTCCGGTAGTAACGTTGTTGGCGCGTGTGGTCTGCACGTTGGTGAAGCGTTCGTAGTGGCCTAAGTCAAGGTCAGCCTCATGGCCGTCGACAGTTACATAGCATTCTCCGTGCTCGTATGGATTGAGGGTTCCGGGGTCGATGTTGATGTAAGGGTCAAATTTCTGAATGGTCACTCTGAAGCCACGTGCTTTAAGCAGGCAGGCCAATGATGCCGATATAATCCCCTTGCCTAAAGAGGATACAACGCCACCGGTAACGAAAATGTATTTGGTTTCCACGCTTTTTTGGTTGATGGTTTATTTTGTGCAAAGATACGCAAATTCCACCATCTACCCAATAACGTGTCCGTATTTTACAGCGGCTGTCACATATTAAGCCTCGGCCCATCAATGGCGTCCGGGACGTAGTCCGGTGCCGGTCGATGATCCGGAGTTGGCCGGCTTGGATGGCATAAATCCCTCACCCGGTTTGGCGTTATTGCCCGGGAGCTGTATGCCGGGATTGGTATTCCACGACGGATTTATACCGGGACGTGTGCCTGTCGACGGATTGGAGTTGGCCGGAGGTGTCACTGACGGACGCTGCGGCGGACGTACATTGCCCGAAGCCCCGATCGGGGGCCTTACCGTTATACCCGGACGAACCGGTGGAGGTGAGGGCAGGTAGCCCCATGACGGGATGTAGCCGGGACCGTTCCACCAGTACGGGCCGTTATATCCGTTATATATAGGACTGTACAGCCCGAGGTTCACGCCTCCGCCATAGCCGTCCGTTGAATAGTCGAGCGATGTCCCCCATACGGCATCGCATGAATTTAGCAGGGGAAGAATGGTCAGGGTCAGCGCGGCGGCCGCAGCCCGTAACATCTTATTGGCGTGAGATACATTTGTTTTCATACAGATAGTCTTTATTTTAAAGACAATCCGGCCGGATAAAATGTTCGTGTCCGGGCTGCATGGAATTGTGAATCTTATAAAAATTTCAGTTTCGGTTAAACCTTTGTGAAAAAAGATCGTCTACATTATCGTAACCGTTACAAAAACTATTAATTTTTTGACGAATATTAATTTTCAGTGAATCCAATGAATTTGTTGAAACACTTCAGAGCCATTATCGCTGTAGTGCTTCTTATGACAGGAACGGCCTCTGTGCTTGCACTTGATGTGCGGGGCAAGGTGTCAGACAGCGATGGCGAAATCTTGCCTCAGGCCACTATGCGTCTGCTTTCGGCCAAGGACTCTACTTTTATAAAAGGGGTGAAAGCTAATAACAATGGCGTATATGTTTTTTCCGGAGTTAAAAGTGGCCGGTATATTGTAGAGGCATCATACATAGGGCTGAAAAATGCATATACCGATATTACCGTAGGCTCGTCCAATGTGACAGTACCCGATATGAAGCTGCTCGAATCTTCCATCGAACTTAAGGAAGTGGTGGTAAAGGGTGTAAAGACTGCTGTAAAGGTAATGGAGGATACCGTTGAATTCAATGCCGATTCATATAAGACACAGCCCAATGCCGTGGTCGAGGACCTGCTGAAGCGCCTCCCGGGTGTTGAGGTTGACTCCGAGGGTAAGATTACCGCCAATGGCAAGACTGTAAGCAAGATACTTGTCGATGGCAAGGAGTTTTTCAGCGATGACCCCAAAGTAGCGTCGAAGAATCTGCCGGTGAATATGGTGGATAAACTGCAGGTGGTGGACCGCAAGAGTGATCTGGCCCGGCTTACCGGCGTTGATGACGGCGAGGAAGAGACGGTAATCAATCTGACCGTCAAACCGGGTATGAAGAACGGCTATTTCGGAACCGTTGAAGGAGGCTACGGTACTGACAAACGCTATATGGGCACATTCAATGTCAACCGCTTCTGGAATAATAATCAGGTGACTCTGCTCGGCAACTTCAACAATATCAACGAACTCGGCTTCACAGACAGCAACGGTGGCCGTTTCCGCCGGTTTGGTGGGAATAACGGTGTCAACACCTCGCAGGCTTTGGGCTTGAACTTTAATGTAGGTAAGTCCGACAAGCTTCGTGTGGGCGGCGACGTGATGTACTCCCACAGCGACCGTGACACCCGTATGAGCCGTGACCGTGAGTATATACTATCGGATTCATCTTCTTACGAACAGACGAAAAAGTACTCACGTGACCGCGGACATAATGTCCGGGCCGATTTCCGTGTGGAATGGAAACCTGACTCGTTCAATACCATTGACTTCCGTCCTAACTTCTCTTACAATCACAATATATCCAACAGCCTTGACTCAACGTTCGTTCGTGCCGGTGATATACAGCGTACGCTTGTCAGAAGGAGCTTCAACGATCAGAACTCTGACGGTAAGTCGTTTGAATTCGGAGCGCGGCTGATATACAACCATTCATTCCGCAGCAAGCGTGGCCGTTCGTTCTCGGTGATGCTCAACTACAGTCATTCAAATGTGCGTGAATATGAAAACAGCTACTCTCTCAACCGCTTCTATCTGTTGAATGACTCGATTGACCTCTATGACCAGTATGGCGACAATCATACATGGAGCGACCAGGCCTCGGCACGTCTTTCATGGACTGAGCCTATCGGAAATGTGGCAAAGGGCAATTTCCTGACTTTCGCTTACAATATCAGCTATCGTTGGAACAACGCCGATAAACTGATATATGACCATCCTCTGATTGCTCCCGGACCGGATGCTCCTGCCGGAGCGATCCCTGAAGTAGACTACTCGCAGCTTATATTCAATGACGAACTGAGCAACCGCTTCCGCAACGATTATTTCAATCAGGATATCCGTGTAGGCTACAAGCATGTATCAAAGACACATAACCTTGACGTAGGCATGTCGCTTGTGCCCTCGATGTCCCGCAGTATCGATCTTATCAACTCGGCCAAGAATATCCCCGAACGCTGGGTCTGGAACTATGCTCCATATCTCCGCTACCGTCTCAAGATTGGCAAGCAGCGCTCATTCAACATGAACTATATGGGACGCTCATCGCAGCCCTCCATGACGCAGTTGCAGCCGGTGGCTGATATGTCGGACCCTATGAACATCATAGTTGGTAATCCCAATCTTGATCCTACATTCACCCACTCCATGCGTCTTCGCTTCCAGGACTTCAATCTTACCCACCAGCGTTCAATCATGCTTATGGCCGGTGCGCAGCTCACACAGAATTCAATCGTGTCAAATACCTCGTTTGACCGTACTACAGGTGCCAGAACCACAACGTATGAGAATGTCAACGGTGTTTGGAATGCCAATCTCATGGCAATGATGTCGCAGCCGCTGCGCAACAAGGCTTGGCAGGTAAGCGCTCATACATTTATTATGGGTAACCGCTACATAGGTTTCAATGATGGAGAGCGTAATGCCACACTCTCTCTTAACATGAATGTAATGGCCGGTATAGCATTCCGTCCGGATAATTTTGAATTCGAACTCCGTCCGCGCTACGGATTGCAGAAAACGCATAATTCGCTTAAGAATATCAAAAACGTTACAACCAAGCCTGTACATAACTATGGCGGAACATTCAACGCCTACTACCGTACACCTATTGATTTGATTCTGAATACTGACGTTACTTTCACTGGCACAAGGGGTTATGCTGAAGGTTATGATAAGCGGGAGTGGATGTGGAATGCTTCTATCTCTTACGAGCTGCTGCGTGACCGTTCGCTGACACTGTCAATGAAGGCATACGATCTTCTTCAGCAAGCCACCCAGGTGAGCCGCGCCGTTTCGGCAAATTATATAGATGATACACTTTATAATTCACTTGGACGCTATTTTATGTTTACAATTAGCTATAAATTTAATACTTTTGGCAAAGGAAATGAACCGGCTTCAAGAAACATGCGTGGTCCGGGCGGATTTGGAGGGCACAGAGGCCCCGGAGGTCCCGGCCCCCGTCACTAAGATATAAACAAATACCTTTATCTATTTTTTATTTGACAGGTTAAAGAGTGATAAAGAAGGCGAACCCGACCGTGAGGCCGGGTTCGTGATTTTAAATTGAATATCCGTAATGCTTCGCTTCAGAATCGTTCTTATAATTAGTCCTGCTATGTTCAATCAGAGGGTTGGCTGGAAATAATTTCTTCAGCCTTTCTTATGGCGGCTTTTACCGATTCGCCGCGCGATAGCTGTGATGACACTTCAAACGCATTTCGGCGCATTGACCGGTATTGTTCGGGGGAAATTTCCGCAAGAACTTTGTCGATATCCCTCAGCGATGGGACTGAGATTCCTACACCAAGCCGCTTTATCACTCCGGCAAGTCCGGCTTTATTCCATATGATCACCGGCAGTCCGGCACGCAGATACAGTGAAATCTTATGGGGCGAATTATATTGTAGGTATTCTCCCAATGCTCCTTCGCCACCATCGAGCGAATTGCCATACCAGGCCACTCCATAATTTCCTTCAGCGGTAGAAATCAGGACATCGGACTCGGTATGTCCGTGAGCCTTAAGATTCGGTGTGGCTATGCCGGGGTCAACACCGTTGCCATAGAGTTCCACATCTATTTCGGGCGTGGATTCACCCAGTTTGTATATCCATCCGTTGGCATGCTTTGAACAATTTCCGGCAAACATCAGGGCCGGGCGTTTGTCTACCCCTCGCATTTCGGAACGGCAGCAGGTGTCGGAGAGATAGTCAAATAGCCCAAGTACTACCATCGGCGCTGTCATGCCATTGTCAGATAGCCATTTACGCATGTTTTCGGTATGGACGATGACCACTGAGGATAATGAGAGGCGCTTGATCTCTTCTTCGACTGTTAGTTTTCGGCGGCGGAAGCTGCCCAGGTCGTGGATAATGGTCACTATATTCACCCCTTTGGCAACGGCACGTCTTACCACAAAATCGTAGTATTTCTTCAACGGGTATTGCAGAACCAGAATATCGCCTTTCTTCAGACGCATCACTCCGCGCACTACACTTGTCAAGGTGATGAAATAAGCTTTTACCGAACTCTTTGACTTCCCTTGAGCCAGCCCGGCGTTATGATATCCTATATCGTTCAGTATCGCCTCAATATCTGTCTTGGCCTTGTCGCCGGCGCTACCTAAATGGCGATAGTTTTTTGAGATGTACCATTTCATAGTCGTGGAATATTCAATGATTAATACAATCCATGGCCTTGCGTATGACCGGAGCCATGTCATAGTATCTATATTCAGCAAGTCTGCCTCCGAAAATCACATCGGTCATGGCACCGGCCATTTTACGGTACTCATCGGCCATGTCATTGTTACGTCTGTCATTAATAGGATAGTAAGGTTCCATTCCGGGAGTATATTCACATGAATATTCTTCAGAGATTACAGTTTTCGGATTGCGGTAAACGTCATTGCCGAAGGATTCAAAATGTTTATGTTCGATTATTCTGGTGTATGGTTTGTCCTTGCCGGTATAGTTTATCACCGCGTTGCCCTGATAATTCGGCGTCTGTAGGATTTTTGTCCGGAATTGGACTGTCCGCCAGTTAAGACGTCCCAGTTTGTACTCAAAAAACTGGTCGAGAGGGCCGGTATACACCAGTTTGGATGCGAATTTTTTCCAATCATGGTATTCCGAAGTGAAGAAATCAGTATTCAGCTTACAGTCAATACCTTCAAGAAGTCCGTTTATCAGACTGTTGTATCCTGATGTCGGGATTCCCTGATATGCATCATTAAAATAATTGTTGTCGTAGGTGAGCCTTACCGGCAGACGCTGTATGATGAATGGCGGTAATTCTGAACACTGCCGTCCCCATTGCTTTTCTGTATATTCTTTTATCAATATATTGAATATATCTTTACCTACGAGAAGCAGGGCCTGCTCTTCAAGATTGGACGGTTTGCGTCCACATAGCTGAATCTCTATCTCCTTCCGTTGCTCCGATATGATTTTCTCAGCCTCCTGGGGGGTGGTGACGCCCCACATCTGATGGAATGTGTTCATATTGAAGGGGAGGTTGAATAATCTGCCGTAGTAATTGGCCAACGGACTATTGGTGTATCGGTTGAATGGAACTATGGAGTTCACAAAATCCCAGATTTCCTTGTCGGACGTATGGAATATGTGTGCGCCGTATTTATGTACGTTGATTCCCTCAATCTGTTCACAATAAATATTGCCCCCAAGGTGATTCCTTGATTCTATGACAAGGCATTTTTTACCCATCATTCTGGTCAGATGGGCAAAAGTGGAACCAAACAGGCCGGAGCCTACAATTAAATAATCGTACATACTCAAATCGGGTAAACAGTGTAATGAAATAGCACAGGATGGCATGTCACAGACTGTTCAATCCTTTAATAGATACTATTTCGGGTAAATTTCGGAATTATAATCGGAATACACAATAAATTTATGCATGTTTGCTGTATTAAATTATAGCCTTGGCTGATCTGTCGATTCTTATCTCAGGAGTATGATATAAAAAAGATACCTTGCCTATTTTAACGGGCAAGGTATCTGAGAAGTATTTTAGGAAGTTTCTGTATGTTACCAGATAACTACACGTTCGCTTTCGGGGCGGAACATGGGCTGTCCTTCTATGATGGAGAATGCTTCAAAGAACGGAGCGAGGTTGCGGAGAGTCACATTCACGCGGTTGCGGCCGAGTGAGTGAACGTCGCCTGAGGTGAGTGAGCGGATCTCCTCGTCGCGGATGTTCTGGCCCCAGAGGTTGGCATAGTTGAGGTAGAACACCTGAAGGGGTGAGAAGCCTTCGATTTTTTCAGTAGCCACATCAACGCCTTTCTTCTTCTGGGCGTCAAGGAATGCGGTCATTGCCACACGCAGACCACCCTGGTCGGCGATGTTTTCACCCATGGTGTAGGTGCCGTTGGCGTGCAGGCCGGGGAGTACTTCCACTGCGTCAAACTGTTCGCCGAGTCCTTTGGTGAGGGCTGCAAATGCCTGGGCATCCTCATCGGTCCACCAGTTGGTCATATTGCCCTTGGCGTCGAAGTTTTTGCCCTGGTCATCAAATCCGTGGGTCATTTCGTGTCCTATCACCACGCCGATACCGCCGTAGTTCTCGGCATCGCTTGCTTCAGGATCGAAGAAGGGCGCCTGCAGGATAGCTGCGGGAAACACGATTTCGTTGGCCATGGGATTGTAGTAGGCGTTTACTGTCTGCGGTGTCATGCCCCATTCGGTGCGGTCAACCGGCTTGCCCCATTTGCTGTATGTGTCGCGCTGATGCCACATCGAAACATTGTGCATGTTTTCGTAGTAGGAGAGCGAGGGGTCGATTTCCATAGTCGAGTAGTCCTTCCACTTGTCAGGATAGCCGATCTTGACGGTGAATGAATTCAGCTTTTCAAGAGCCTTGAGCTTGGTGTCGTCGCTCATCCATTCGAGGTGGAGAATATGCTTGCCAAGGGCAGTGCGGAGGTTCTCCACCAATCCTATCATATATTCCTTTGATGACTGAGGGAAGTATTTTTCAACATAGAGCTGTCCTACAGCTTCGCCCATAGCACCTTCTGTGGCTCCAAGGGCACGCTTCCAGCGGGGACGCTGCTGCTGCACACCGCTCATCACCTTGCTGAAGTCAAAGGCGGCGTTGGTGAAGTCGTCGCTGAGCATTCCGGCAGCCTGACTCACGTATTTCCAGAGATAGTAGTCCTTGATTTCGCGGTCAGTAAGTGAGGCCATGAGGTTATTAGCCTGCTTTACAGTGTTGATTTCAGTTACGATAACCTGTTCGGGTGAAGGGATGCCCATGGTTTCGATGAAGAAGCGGTCCCAGTTGACTGCCGGATACATCTGCTTGAGCTGTGCGAATGTACGGGGGTTGTACATGGCGGGGATGTTGCGGCTCTCTTCGCGGGTCCATGTTGAGTCAGCGAGGGCTGTCTCAATCTTCATGACGTTGTTCATTATGCGGTTGGCATCTTTTTTCTTGTAGCCGGCGTTCATCATCTGCTTTACGATAAGCTTCTTGTAGGCTTCGCGCACCTCTTTGTTGCGCTTGTCGTTTGACAGATAGTAGTCGCGGTCACCGAGTCCTATGCCGCCGCCGCTTACATACATGGCGTAGACATTGCTGTTGGCGAGGTCCTCCATAGGTCCGGCCTGGAAGAAGGGGCTTGCATAGTTGCCGTGCATCCAGAGGAAGAGATCCTCCATTCCTTCATGAGGGGTGTTTTCAATACGCTTCAGGTCAGCGAGGATTGGCTTTGCGCCTTCGGCATTGCGGCGTGCGGAGTCCATGGCCTGATTGTAGATGGTGGACACCTTGAATGCCACGGTTCCGGGCTGGGGATTGGTGGCGGCGAGGTTGAGCACTATCTGTTTTACACGGGCTTCGCTTGAGTCGCTGAGAATGTTGAACTTACCGTAGCGGGCATGTTCGGCTGTGAGAGGGTGCTGGTCCATCCAGCGCTTGTTGACGTGGCCGTAGAAATCGGTGCCGGCGGGTATGGCCGGGTCGATCTGCTTGGCGTCAAGGCTCTTCAGATGCTCGCCTGCGGCTGTTGCAGAAATAGCCACGGCCGATGCGGCCAAGGCGAGCGCAATGGTTTTAAGATTCATTTATGTGATATTAATTAGTTGGTTTGAATGCGGTGTATATGCTGCATGTACCGAAGGTGAGAGTGCGGCATGAAGCTCTTTCAAAGCCTGCCCGGCGCATCAGGTCGAGCATTTCCTCGCCCTGAGCCACAGCTGCAATGCTTTCGGGCAGATATGAATATGCGCGGACGTCGTGCGACACCAACCGCCCTGCAGCAGGGATAAGATAGCGTGTGTATATGTTGTAAAGGGGCTTTACGAGCGCTGACTGCGGGGTGGAGAGCTCGATGATAAGCACCATTCCTCCCGGACGGAGCACCCGCAGCATCTCACGATACCCGGCTTCCAGATTTTCGAAATTGCGGACTCCATAGGCTGCTGTCACACAGTGGAACGTGTCCGCTTCGAAGGGGAGAGCAAGGCAGTCGGCCGGAAGGAGTGTTATGCGGCTGTCAAGGCCTGCTTCACGGACTTTGCGTCGCCCAACCTGGATCATACCTTCTGAAAGGTCAACCCCTGTTATTGACTTGGCTTCGGTACGGGAGGCCATCAGCAGAGCCAGGTCGCCCGTACCGGTAGCTATGTCAAGTATGGAATCGCACAGCGGCGCGGCAGGAAGCATTTTCACTGCCTTGCGCCGCCATATGCGGTCAATGCCGAAAGTCATGGCCCGGTTCATGAAGTCATATGCCGGGGCAATGTTGTCAAACATGTCACGGACCTGCTCAGATTTCGGTCTGTTGTCGTCTGCGTATGGATTTATCTTCTCGCAGTTCACTTTTTCAGGGTCTGGAGGCAGTCAAGGACGTTTACGGCTATGCGGTCAGCAAGGTTTGACTCGTCGGCTTTCTCAAATGGACGGCCTGTGACATGCTCGTAAAGTTCGATATAACGTTCGGAAACGGAGTTGATGAAGTCGTCAGTCATTTCCGGCACCTGCTGGCCCTCTTTGCCCATGAAGCCATGGTCAATAAGCCACTGGCGCACGAATTCTTTTGAGAGCTGACGCTGAGGTTCGCCTTTTTCAAAGCGCTCCTGATACCCTTCGGCATAGAAGTAGCGGCTTGAGTCGGGGGTGTGTATCTCGTCAATCAGATATACTTTTCCGTCATATTTTCCGAATTCATATTTTGTGTCCACCAGGATAAGGCCTTTTTCGGCAGCCATTTTGGTGCCGCGTTCGAAGAGGCGGCGTGTGTAGTCCTCCATTATGGCGTAGTCCTCGGCGCTGACAATGCCCTGGGCTATGATTTCCTCACGTGAGATATTTTCATCATGTCCGGCATCGGCCTTGGTGGTGGGGGTGATGATGGGCTCGGGGAAGCGTTCGTTCTCACGCATACCTTCAGGCAACTTCACTCCGCAAAGCTCGCGGCATCCGGCCTGATATTCGCGCCATGCGCTTCCGGTGAGGTAGCCGCGGATAATCATTTCCACACGGAATCCTTCGCATTTGAGTCCTACGGTAGCCATAGGGTCGGGAGTGGCGAGGCGCCAGTTGGGCACAATGTCAGCGGTCGATTCAAGGAAGTAGGTAGCTATCTGGTTGAGCACTTGCCCTTTGTAGGGTATTCCTTTGGGGAGTACCACGTCAAAGGCTGAGATACGGTCAGTAGCTATCATTACAAGAATGTCGTCAGAGAGGGTGTAAACATCGCGTACTTTTCCGTGATATACCTGAGTCTGTCCGGGAAAGTTGAAGTCGGTATTGACCAATGAAGTTGCCATTTTACTGAAGTGTAATTGGGTTAGTATGAAAAGTTAACGCGAAGTTACAACTATTTTCTCTAACACCCAAATGCTTCTTGGAGGCTCTTTGATGTAAAAAAAGCAAACCGCTATCATGTCCGATAGCGGGTTGCGGTTCTATAGTGCGGGTGTTTTAGAATTCAGCGTTGCCGGGAGTACGGGGGAAGGGGATAACATCGCGGATATTGGTCATGCCGGTCACGAACAGTACCAGACGCTCGAATCCGAGGCCGAATCCTGAGTGGGGCACTGTGCCGTAGCGACGTGTGTCGAGATACCACCACATATCCTTCATGGGGATATTCAGTTCTTCGATACGTCCGAGCAGCTTGTCGTAGTCGGCCTCACGCTCTGATCCACCAATGATTTCACCGATGTGGGGGAACAGGACGTCCATGGCGCGTACGGTGCGGCCGTCGTCGTTGAGCTTCATGTAGAAAGCCTTGATATCCTTGGGATAGTCAGTGAGTATAACCGGTTTTTTGAAATGCTCTTCAACGAGGAAGCGTTCGTGCTCGCTCTGAAGATCGGCACCCCAGTAAACGGGGAATTCAAATTTCTTGCCCGATTCCTCAAGAATCTTCACACCTTCGGTGTAGGGGAGGCGTACGAATTCGTTCTCTACCACAAACTTCAGGCGGTCAACGAGCTCCTTGTCATACATCTGTGCCAGGAAGTCGATATCGTCACGGCAGTTTTCAAGGGCATAGTTGATACAATATTTGATGAAGTCCTCGGCGAGGTCCATATTGTCGTATATGTCGTTGAACGCAACTTCCGGTTCTACCATCCAGAATTCGGACAGATGGCGGGGAGTGTTGGAGTTCTCAGCGCGGAAGGTGGGACCGAAGGTGTATATGGCACCAAGGGCGGTGGCTCCGAGCTCGCCTTCGAGCTGTCCGCTCACTGTGAGCGCTGTGGGTTTGCCGAAGAAATCGGCTGAGAAGTCCACGGCACCATCCTCTGTGTGAGGCAGGTTGTTGAGGTCAAGTGTGGTGACCTGGAACATCGCTCCTGCACCCTCACAGTCGCTGGCGGTGATGAGGGGAGTGTTGAGATAGAAGAATCCGCGTTCGTTGAAGAACTTGTGGATGGCAAAAGCCAGTGTGCTGCGTACGCGGAGCACGGCTCCGAATGTATTGGTGCGGGGACGCAGATGGGCTTTTTCGCGCAGGAATTCGAGGGTGTGACCCTTCTTCTGCAGCGGATAAGTCTCAACATCGGCGGTGCCGAATACTTCAAGCGTATCGGCCTGAACCTCGCATGTCTGTCCTTTGCCCATTGACTCAACAAGTCGTCCGGTAACATGTATGCTTGAACCGGTGGTCACGGGGCGGAGTTCCTCGTCAGAGAATTTTGACATGTCCAGCACTATCTGGATATTCTTGATGGTGGAGCCGTCATTGAGCGCCACGAACTGAACATGTTTGTTACCTCGGCGGGTACGCACCCACCCCATCACGCTTACTTCCTGTCCTATCATCTCAGGACGGAAAAGGTCGATTATTTTAGTCCGTTTCATCGAATTACAGTTGATTATTCAAAGGAACCCATCTTGAGGAAGTTGACCTCTTCCTGAGTGAGGTAGCGCCAACGTCCGCGGGGAAGGTTCTTTTTGGTCAGGCCGGCAAAATATACGCGGTCAAGTTTTGTCACATGATAGCCAAGGCTCTCAAACAGGCGGCGTACTATACGGTTGCGGCCCGAATGGATTTCGATACCGGCCTGATTGCGGTCAGTTTCGGTAGCGTAGCTTATGGCATCGGCATGTATGGGGCCGTCCTCCAGTTCCACTCCGTCAGCTATGCGCTGCATGTCGTCTTCTGAGATATCCTTGTCAGTCCATACATGATATATCTTTTTCTTCACATACTTGGGGTGTGTTAGCTTAGAGGCGAGGTCGCCGTCGTTGGTGAGCAGGAGCACACCGGTGGTGTTGCGGTCCAGACGTCCTACGGGATATATGCGTTCGTCACATGCGTTCTTCACCAGATCCATCACAGTTAGGCGGCCGTTGGGATCGTCGGAAGTGGTGACGCAGTCCTTCGGTTTGTTGAGAAGGATGTAGCACTTGTTTTCAAGTGTCACTACCTTTTCATCATATTCCACAGTGTCATTGTGTGAAATCTTTGTGCCGAGTTCAGTCACTACCTGTCCGTTGACTTTCACCAGTCCCTGCTGGATGAACTCGTCGGCTTCGCGGCGTGAGCAGATGCCGGCGTTGGCCATGAACTTGTTCAGGCGGATCTGTTCGTTGGGATCAGGAATAGGCATTTCGTATTCCACGCGTTTTGGACGGGGAACGAAGCTCTTTCCGCCCTGCGGCATACCATACTGATTCTGGCGCATGTTCTGGCGCGGGCCTTTGTTGAAGCCACCCTGACGGTTGTTGTATCCGCCCTGACGGTTGTTGTTGTATCCACCCTGACGGTTATTGCTGTAGCCGCCCTGGCGATTGTTGTTGTATCCACCCTGGCGGTTGTTGTTGTAGGGACGCTGACGGTAGCCGCCTTCCATGCCTCCTTCTGACTGCTGGCGGTAGCCGTTGTTGTTATGATTGTTGTAGCGGGGCTGATAGTTGCCGTCCTGACGGTTATTGTTGTAGCCCTGATGGTTATTGTATCCACCCTGACGGTTGTTATACCCTCCTTGACGGTTGTTGTTGTATCCACCCTGACGGTTATTATTGTACGGGCGCTGCTGGTACTGGCGGGGCTGATATGGACGCTGTGTCATGGTGCCGTCAGTGGCCTGCTCGGTAGAGCTTTCGCTTGTAGTCCCTTCGGCGTTGGCGTCAGCCGGAGCCTGATACTGCTGGCGTGGACGATAGCCTCCGTCAGATGCATTGTTGTAGTGATTGTTGTAACGGTTGTTGTAAGTGCGCTGCTGATAGGGGCGTTGCTGGTAAGAACGCTGTTGATAGCCTGAGCTGTACTCACGTGTGGGTTTGTCACTCTGCTGATAATCTGCTGAAGGTGTGTAAGAGCCCTGTTCGCTGTTTACATCCGGAGCCATGCCGCGGCTCTCGCCAATGCGGGGTCGTTTTCCTTTTTTCTCGTTGCTGTCCATGATGGTAACACGTTAATAATTCTTGAAAAGAAGTAAGTGAAAAAAAGCCTCTCGGCGTTTGTTCGTTTTACGTTTTTATGGTGTTTTAATAATTAATCCTAACAAATAGTTTTCCGGTGGTGTTTTTTATGACTTCACGCGGTGCCACATCGCTATTGTATAAGCCGGTACCCGGCTTGAACGCTTGCAAATGTAATCATTTTTCAGTTATATAACAAAGGTATGCCTGAAAGTTCATAAAAATTTGATTAATTTTGCAAATCGAGGTATGGATGTGTGTCCTCGGCTTCGACAGTTTTATTCTGAAACATATAACAAACTATTATAACGATGCAATTAAACCAGCTTACAGCAGTGTCGCCAGTGGATGGCCGCTACCGCTCGAAATGCGAGCCTCTTGATGTGTATTTCTCGGAATATGCGCTCATACGTTACCGTGTCCGTGTGGAGATAGAGTATTTCATAGCTCTTTGCCGGATTCCGTTGCCTCAGCTGGCAGGTGTCAGCGAAGCATACTTCGAACCTCTGCGCAACATCTACCGTGATTTCTCGCTTGACGATGCGCGCCGAATCAAGGAAATTGAAGGTGTGACCAATCATGACGTCAAGGCGGTGGAGTATTTTATCAAGGAGAAATTCGATGTAATGGGACTGGCCCAGTACAAGGAATTCATCCATTTCGGTCTTACCTCGCAGGATATCAACAATACCGCAGTGCCGATGTCAATACGTGAGGCGCTCGCTGATGTATATCTTCCTGAACTTGACCGCCTGATTGACACTCTTGCATCGATGGCCGAGGAATGGGCTGAAGTACCGATGCTTGCCAAGACTCATGGACAGCCTGCATCGCCTACACGTCTGGGCAAGGAGATAATGGTGTTTGTATATCGTCTGCGTCGGCAGCGTGATCTTCTGAAGGCTGTGCCTGTAAGCGGTAAGTTCGGTGGCGCCACCGGCAATTTCAATGCCCACAGCGTGGCTTACCCTGCCATTGACTGGCGCGGATTCGCAGCACGTTTCCTTCAGGAGAATCTGGGCATCGAGCGTGAGGAGTACACCACACAGATATCCAACTACGACAATATGGGCGCCCTTTTTGACGGACTGCGCCGTATCAATACCATCATCATTGACCTTGACCGCGACATATGGCAGTACATATCCATGGAGTACTTCAAGCAGCGTATCAAGGAGGGTGAGGTAGGGTCATCGGCCATGCCCCATAAGGTTAATCCTATCGATTTTGAGAACTCGGAGGGCAACCTCGGCATAGCCAATGCCGTTCTGTCCTTTATGGCCGGCAAGCTGCCCGTGTCACGTCTGCAGCGCGACCTCACTGACTCAACGGTGCTACGTAATGTAGGTGTTCCCGTAGGTCACACCATGATAGCGCTTGCAAGCACTCTGAAGGGACTCGGCAAGCTTATACTTAACGAGGAGGCTATCAATCGCGATCTGGACGCTATGTGGAATGTGGTGGCTGAAGGTATTCAGACAATCCTGCGCCGTGAGGGGTATCCCCATCCGTATGAAACTCTCAAGCAGCTCACCCGCACAAATGCGAAGGTTACAGCTGAGAGCATAGCTGAGTTTATCGACACTCTTGCTGTGAGCGAGGATGTCAAGAATGAGCTCCGCGCTCTCTCGCCCCATTCATATACAGGCCGCTGATAGAGGCTTTGATATATCATTAACGGAAGTCCCGCTTCACCGAATCCGGAGAAGCGGGACTTTCTGTATGTTGATAAGGCTGGGCTATTCAGCAGCCATGCGGTCAGCAATGGCCAGGATTTCCTCCGGATTGCTGACAATGTTGTCGGCCAAATTTTCCTGAAGTTCTTTTACCGGGCGGAATCCCCACGTCACTCCGGCCGATTCCACTCCAGCACGGCGGGCAGTGACCATATCCACACCTGAGTCGCCAACGTACAGGACTTTGGTTTTAGGCGTAGGACAAGCAGAGAGGATGCTGAACACTATCGAAGGATCCGGTTTGACGGGCACACCCTCTTTCTGACCCTCTACAGCGGCCCATTTTATATCCGGGAAGAAGTCTTCTATGAGGCGTGTCACGGCCGCCTGATATTTATTGGAAGCCACAGCCACATCGTAGCCGCGCTCACGGGCTTTTGTGAGCAGGTCCATGATGCCGGGATATGGTGTGGTCAAGTCAGTCATGTGTACCTCATAGTACTCAGTGAAGTGGCGGCGCATGCGGTCGATATTTGTCTGTATGCGCATATCTTCAGGGAGCACACGCTCAAGTAGCTTGGTCACGCCGTTGCCTACAAAGTAGGGATATGCCTCGGGCGAATGGGTGGGATAGCCGCACTGCTCGAGCGCATAGTTTGTGGCGGCTGCAAGGTCGGCTATGGTGTTAAGCAGAGTCCCGTCAAGATCAAATATTATCAGCATGCGAATAAGATTTTTGTTGTATTTCGTGAAAAAATCAGAAGGGGTATCCCACAGAGAAGTGGAACGCGGTATCGCGTCCCCAGCGTGGGTGTATTATGGGCCAGCGTTCCTGATTGGCCGCCGGATTGTAGGCTTTGACTCCAAGGTCGAAGCGCAGAAGGAAGTATGTGAAGTCAAGACGCAGGCCGGCACCGTAAGCCACTGCTATCTGTTTCCAGAATGTTGAGAAGTGGAACATACCGCCGGGCTGGTTTTCGTAATTATGTATAGTCCAGATATTGCCTGCATCGACAAACAAAGCTCCTTCAAATACCCAGAACAGCTTTACACGATATTCGGCATTCAGATCCAGACGAATGTCGCCGCACTGGTTTATGAAGTCCGTAACATTGTTGCGTGAGTCAAATGCGCCCGGACCGAGCGTGCGCACACCCCATCCACGGACTCCGTTGGCACCTCCGGCGTAGAAGCGCTTTTCGAAAGGAAGAACACGGGAGTTGCCGTAAGGAACTCCTATGCCAGCTCCTACATGAAAGCCAAGAGAATGGCGTGAGTTGAAGTTGCGCATCAGGGAGTAGTCGACATCCACCTTGGCATACTGGGCGTAGCGTATGCCGAACACGCTGTAGGCATCGTCGTGGCGTTTCTGTCCGGATAGCGATGATATGGCATACAGAAGATTGCCGGCTGTCTCGGCTGCTGCGCGGAGCGAGTAGATGTAGCGCTGCACAGTGTATCGGCGCGAATCGGCTATTGAGGCAATGCGTTTGTTTGTGCGATAGAATGTGTAGCCCATACGCATTATGAAATGGTCCTCATAGCTGTAGCGTAGCAGGGGGTTCGACGGGGCTATCTGGTCAATGAAGTCATTGGTGCTCTCGGGGAGATACACATAGTTGATGTCGAGCAGGTCAAATGTGCGTCGTTCGTTGCCGTTGCGGGCGGTCCATTTGTATTTCCATGCCGCACCGGCTATGATTCGGGTATACTCGGGACGTTCCTGATAGTTAAACGAGGCAGCCACTTCAGTCACGGCTTTCACGCGCTGTGTGAATGACCGGCGCAGGAAGGGGAACAGAAATTTCGGGAATGTGAATCCAACCTCGGTAGCATATTCCGTATACCGGTCATTGATGAGGCCTGACAGATTGCCTGACAGGCTTTCGTAGCTCGTTCGGAACTTGGCATTGAACAGATTTGAGCGCCGGCCGACATCACGGTGTGAGTAGGCGAGCCCGACACCGAAGCCCAGATCGCCTTCCGAGTTGGTCCCCTCAAGTTCGAGTGATACGCTCTGCTTTTTATTGCGGGTTATGAATATGTAGGCATCAAGATATTTGTGGCCGTCAACTTCGCCGGTCGGTACCATCTCAATATTTATTGACTTGATTATGCCGAGTTGTGAAAGCGCTTCGTATGTGCGGTCTACATCTCGAGCACGATAGAGGTCGCCAGGCTTGAGAAAGCATTTTTCGTCAAGTGCCGATGGACGCAGATAGCGGTCATCCCCGTATACCACCTGTATGTCGCGGTAGCTTACCGTATCGCTTCCGGCCGGTATCATCTGGTCGGGGCTCAGTCCTGAGCGTGAATCGGTGACGAACATCACGCGGTTTATTCTATAGGGGGAGTGCAGCAGGGCTGTGTCGACAGGCAAGTTGGCCGTAGCGCCTTGGCGTCGCGGGGGCCTCACGGTAAGGGTGAGGTCAACACCTTTTGAGCCGTCGGCAGTGTCGGCATAAAAGGTTATGTATTCCTTGGTGAATGCATAATAACCTCTGTTGCGCAGTCGTTCGGTAATCTGTACGCGTTCTTCATCCAGTGCTGTGCGGTCAAAGAGGTCGTCCGGCTTGAGGGCTATCCGCATGGTGTCAATCATGATAAGCCGCTCTATAGCCGTATCAGGAATATCGTAGCTTATCGATGATATATAGTGGGGTGAGCCGGGATGCACCTTATAATTGACATTGATTTTTTTGCCCGACGATTTGATGACGGTGTCCACGTCTACTGTAGCTCCCATATACCCTTTGTTGATAAGAGCCTGACGGAGTTGCTTGCGTGAAGCCGCAGTAAGTTCATCGTTGTATATGACAGGTGGCTGTCCGAGCCGGCGGATCCATTTGTTATACCATTTGGTGGAGTCCTTTCCTGACAGATTGTACATGCCGAGCTGAAGCTTTGCGAATCCAAGCACCTTGTGGTTCGGAGTCTGGCGCAGATAGTTGATCAGATCGGCGCTTTTCACCTTGGAGGTATCATCGACTGTTATATGTACATTGTCAAGAAGCATACTCCCGGCAGGTACATGACGGGTAGTGCTGCACGACCACAATAAAAGACAGGCAGCTAACAGTATGATATAACGCGAGGTGATGATTCTCATATCAGTGAAACGCTTTCTGAGGAGCAATACGCCTTTGAAAGCATTCTGCAAAGTTAATCCACACAATCCAATTATGCAAAGCTTGACACTTTATTAATATTACGGATTGATTGACGGACGAATAATGCTTTTCAGATGTATTTTCGTTCACCACGGGAATAAGATCCGAACAGCCATGCGCGAAGCACAGGCTGCTCCTTGAGATAAGCAACAATTTTATGAATATAGTTATTTGTAGCCGGCTTCATGATAAAAATTATAACAAATGAAGGCGGGAGATGCTATTCTCTCGACTTCACAGGTTGAGGTATGAATCTATTTGGAGGTAAAACGCTGGCTATTAGTATATTGTCTAAAACAAATCAGAATGCGAACCGGTGCGGAGCATCAGTAGAGTAAGCTCATTGTCGTTTTGATCCCACACCATCAGCCAATCGCTATTAGGGCCGCTGATGTGGCATTCCCACAAGCTTGTGTGGACGATATTTCGGTGGGAGTGTGCCTGTTTCAGAAAGGATGTGCATAGCTTCCGCAATATGCCTCATAGGAAATCCTCTTTTGGCACATCGCTTAAGATCCTTGTCAAATCTTTTGGTATTTCGGATTATGTATTTCATAATTCAATACCAAGTTTTTCAAACATTTCGTCCACGGAATTATATGTAGTTACTCGTCCGACCGCAACATCTTCGAGTGCTTCATCAAGGCCTGTCTTACGCTTGCGCTCGGTTTTAGTTATTGTCACGCTATCAAACTTGGCAAGAAGCTTTTTAATTAAAGTAGCATCTTTAGGATCGCTGATTGTTAATGTTATCTGTGTCATATCAGAGAGATTTTAAAATATAACAAAATAAGGCGAGAAAATGATATTCTCGCCTTCGCAGGTTGTGGGGGTGTGATCCGGACGCGATTCGAACGCGTGACCGTCTGCTTAGAAGGCAGATGCTCTATCCAGCTGAGCTACCGGACCTGATATTGCTTTGCGCTGCAAAGATAATGAATTTATTTTAATTATTGTAACCGTTCAAGCACCTGACGTATTTTTTCATGAGTGGTGAGGCGTGTCGGTACAAGAGGCAGACGCAATTCATTGTCAATAAAGCCCATGTCGTGGAGCAGGCACTTCACGCCGGCGGGGTTGCCGTCAACAAACAGCAGGTTGAAAAGGTCGGCAAACCGGTGATGGATAGTGCGGGCTGAGTCGTAATCGCCTGACAGAGCGAGCCGTACCATGCGTGAGAATTCGCGTGGAAAAGCATTGCCTATCACGGATATCACACCTACAGCTCCGAGTGTGATAAGGGGGAATGTAATGCCGTCGTCGCCGGATATGACCATGAAGTCAGGGCTTTTGTGCTTTATGATGTCATCTACCTGACTCATTATGCCTGATGCCTCTTTGATGGCTATGATGTTGGAGTGCTCGCGGGCAAGACGGAGTGTGGTTTCGGCAGTCATGTTCACGCCGGTTCGTCCCGGCACATTGTAAAGCACTACCGGTACGGGCGATGCCTTGGCTATGGCGCTGTAGTGCTGATAGATACCTTCCTGCGACGGTTTGTTGTAGAAGGGCACTACGCTTAGTATGGCGCTGAACCCTGACAGATCGGAGTTCTGAAGTTCATGTACCAGAGCTGCGGTATTGTTACCTCCGCATCCAAGCACCAGAGGTACGCGTCCGGCAACAGTTTCTTTTACGAATTCTTTCACCTGCCGGCGTTCATCATCGGACAGCGTGGCTGTTTCGGCAGTGGTACCGAGCACCACAAGATAGTCAATGCCGCTTTCTATTTGATATTCAAGTAAACGCCCGAGGGCCTCGAAGTCAATTGTCTTGTCCTGGCGAAATGGGGTGATAAGAGCCACACCCATGCCTTTGAGATTGATATATGGCATAAAAAAAAGTCAGGGTCAATTTTTAGCTCCACAAAGTTAGATATTCGCGACAATATCGGCAAATATTTTTAAGAGCCTGTTCCATAATATTCGTTAATACTGAGGCAGTCAGTTACTTAATGAAATAATATAAACTCCATATCACATCTCGTGGATGCCTTTCGAACTGCCGCTCGGTCACAATGCCACCGCATTGCTCCCTCGCGTCAACTCAAAAATCATTCCGCGATATGCGACCTCAGCGTTAATGAATATTATGGGACTGGCTCTTAAACTTTACCCTGTGGCAATTGTTATGTGAATGACGGCCTGTGATTGACACTGCAGCCGATAAATGGAACAATAACAAAAAAAGAATAATAAAATGAGCGAATTTAATGATTTTATAAAAGATAAGAAGCCCACTTTGGTTGACTTCTTCGCCACTTGGTGTGGACCTTGCAAAATGCAGGCACCTATTCTGGAACAGGTAAAGAGCAAATTTGGCGATGCTGTGAATGTGATCAAAATCGATGTCGACCGCAATCCGGAGTTGTCGGCCCGTTACAGAGTCCAGTCAATTCCTACCCTGTTTATATTTAAGGAGGGTGAAGCTGTATGGCGTGGCAACGGTTTGCATCAGGCAGCACAACTAGAGGAGAAGTTAAATGAATTTATATCAAAATAAACTTTGACGCACTATGAATAACATACAGTCTAAGATTGATGGCAGTAGGCCTACTTTGATAATGTTCTATGCCACATGGTGTCCCCATTGCCACCGCATGATGCCTATCGTCGACGATCTTGCGGTCCTGTTTGATGGACGGGCAAATATCGTGAAGCTTGATGGCGAGCAGTATCCGCAGGAGATGAAGACATGCGGTATTGATGCATTCCCCGGATGGGCTTTGTTCAAGGACGGCCAGGAGGTGTGGCATGACGAAGGTGAGAAACCCGCTTCCGAACTGGAGGATATGGTGAACCGTTTTGTATGATTTCTTCTTGATATACTATATAAAACAGACAGCATCTGTCAGCTTTATGCCTTGACAGATGCTGTCTGTTTTTATTATATCGTTTCCTTTTCCAGGCGGTTATGACATCAGTGCCAGTATTAGGCCCTGTGCGGCAACCACACGCAGGAACATAGTCAGAGGATAGACTGTCGAGTATGCTACCGCAGGCTGGTCATGGCCGGTGCTGCCGTTGGCATAGGCAAGGGCCGGGGGATCGGTATAGCCGCCTGAGAACAGACCCATGATTGACAGGAAATTGATTTTGTAGACACCGCGGGCAATGCATCCAACTACTACCAGAGGTACGAATGTGATGATGAAGCCCCATATTACCCACCACATACCGGTGGTGTTGAACACCGTTTCTGCAAATCCTGCACCAGAGGATATACCCACTGAGGCAAGGAAGAGGCAGATGCCGAGCTCACGCATAAGCAGGGAGGCCGACGATGATGTGTAGGTGACAAGCTTGAACTTGTAGCCGAAGCGGCTGAGCAGGATAGCTACAACCAGCGGTCCGCCGGCAAGTCCGAGCTTCATGCCGAAGCCTACATTGATTGAACCCACGATGATACCGAACAGGATACCGATGAATATGGTGATAAGGTTCGGTTCGTTAAGACGCTTCATCGAGTTGCCGAGCTTCTGTGCAAGACGGTCAATGTCGCCGAGGTCGCCCACCACTGTCAGACGGTCGCCCATCTGGAGGCGCAGGCTGGGCGATGCAAGCAGGTCGACGCCGGCACGGTTAACGCGTGTGGGGTTAAGGTTATATGCATTGTGAAGGCGGAGTGAGCCGAGTGCCACACCGTTATATTCGCTCTTGGTGATAACTATGCGGCGGCTAACTACCTGACTCGGAGTGGCGGCATCCCAGTCCATCTGGATCTCAGGACCAACCACTGATTCGAAGCGCTCCACATCCTGTGATGATATTACCACAAAAAGCTTGTCGCCGGGGTGAACGGTTGTTACTGAGGTCGGTATGACAATCTTGCCATCGGAGCCGATCATACGTGATATGACGAAGTCGCACTGTATGATGTCATGCAGTTGGCGGAGCGAACGGCCGTTGATAAGGTCGTTGTGTACCTCCACTGTGATCATGCTCGGCTTCTGCTGTGAGCTTTCTTTCTCCTTCTCAAGTGCAGCGATTTCATCGGCGGTATTGATGCGGAACAGCGCTTTGATAAGGAACATGGCGGCGATGATACCGATCACACCGAGCGGATAGGCTGCGGCATAACCCATGGCCATGGTGTTTATGGCCTCGGGATTGTCGGCTGTCTGCTGGGCGGCTGCCAGACCGGGAGTATTGGTCACAGCACCTGACATGACGCCTACAAGTGCTTCAATGCTTGTCTTGCCATCCTCGATGAAGTAGATTGCAAGGACAATAAGCACGTTGAGCGCTATGCCCATCACGGCGAGCATATTGAGCCTTACACCACCCTCCTTGAAGGATGCGAAGAAGCCGGGACCCACCTGAATACCGATTGAGAAAATGAACAGAATAAGACCGAATTCACGGACAAATTTCAGAACTTCGGCATTTACCACATAGCCGAAATGCCCCATGATAATTCCAACGAAAAGCACAAACGTCACACCCAGTGATACGCCTGCAAGCTTGAGCTTGCCGAGGTAGACACCCGCCGCTATCACGAACGAGTAGAGAACCAACGTACTGGCAAGTGAAGTGCTTCCGGGGCCAATAAGGTTAGTTAACCATGAAAAATCCATTGCGGATACAATTAATTGGTTTATAATGATTAGCATTAATCATGCGGACGCTCCCGCATTGAGTGTGCAAAGGTAGCGTTTTTTTTTCAGGTATGATTAATATGCGGGCTTATATTTTTTACATTATTTTGCAAATATGGGGCCTGCATGTCTGATTTGTTTGAATGATGGGAATTTGGTAATTTTGCATTCTATGGTATTTTTTGAAAAGATAGGCCGTTTAGTGGGGCGATTACCCCATTTTGTGCCCTCGCTGATTATTCTTGCAGTCATCCTGTGCCTGACACTTCTGCCTGTACCGGATAAGGTGGTGGATGTGCCGCTGTTCCCTGGAGCGGATAAGGTGGTGCATTTTCTGATGTTTGGAACTCTTGCAGTGATATTATGGTGGGATGAATCCCGCCGCCGCTTTCTTGCCAAGGCGCCTCTGTCATTACTGATTCCTGCAGCGTTGCTATCTACTGTAGCCGGAGGCGTGGTTGAGGTTCTTCAGGATCTGATGCACGCCGGCCGGAGTGGCGACTGGATGGATCTGCTTGCAGATATGGCCGGGGCGGTCCTGCTGCCGCTCATCCTCCGGCCGTTGGTTAATGTCATTTTGCGCCGTGGGGCTAAAATATCATTGCGTACACTTCGCCACGCAAAAGAGTGTCCCGGACGGATAAAGAAGCTTTACGAATCATCCTTTCCGCCGGAGGAGCGCCGTGAATGGACCGATCTGATAAATAAAGGTGTGTCGGCGTCATCGCCACTGGAATTCATATGCATATATATACATGAACGCCCTGTCGGAATGATAACATGCTGGCATTTTGATGGCTTTGACTATGTTGAACATTTTGCAGTCGACGGCTGTTTACGTGGGCAAGGCATAGGAGCCCGGGTGCTCGGCATGATTACTGATGCCGCGCCGGGACTGGTCCTTGAAGTGGAACCGGTAGCTACCGGTGAGATGGCCCGTCGCCGGATAGCGTTTTATAAGCGTTGCGGCTTCCGTGCATGTGAAGAATATGCGTATGTGCAGCCTCCATATTCCGAAGGATTGCCTTCCGTTGAACTTATGCTGATGACTTGCGGACAGGTGCCTGACCTTGATAGAGTGGCATCCACACTGCATAAAGAAGTCTATAATGTTAAAGAATAAACTATATCCGGCTATAATATTATGCCTGCTGCTGACGGCTTGTTCCGGAGCCCGTAAGGATGCGGGGGGCAAACCTGTTGTGGCTGTCAGCATCGAGCCGCAGCGCTATCTGCTTGAAAGTATTGTGGGCGATAGGATGGATGTTGTCACGGTGATGGGAAAAGGTGCTGATCCTGAAAATTATGATCCGTCCATGTCGGTGCTGCGGAAGGTTGAGGGTAGCCGCTTGTATTTTAAGGTGGGTGCAGGAGCATTTGAGGATGCCCTGATAGGCCGGCTGTCAGATGCCGGTCAGGGGATTGATGTGGTGGACACTACCGAGGGAATTGACTTTATTGGTGTTGAGGATGGTTGTGACGAACCGCACGGACATGCCCACGGGCATAGTCATGGAGCGCATGAATTCTATGACCCTCACACATGGAGCTCGCTGACCAACGCGCGTATAATGGCTGCGAATATGCTTGCCGCCGTACAGCGTATCGACCCTGAAGGAACAGAGTACTATAAATCGCGTTATGATTCGCTTGTAGCAAGGCTTGACTCTGTTGATGCTGAACTGCGCGATGTGCTGAAGCCGGTGAGCGGACGTTCATTCATGGTCTGGCACCCCTCGCTGAGCTATTTCGCGCGTGACTACGGGCTTCGTCAGATAGCTGTCGGGGAGGAAAGCAAGGAATTGTCGGCCGCATCGCTCCGCGAAAAGATAGATATGGCCCGCGCTTCAGGGGCGCAGGTGCTGTTTATTCAGCCGGAATATGACGGGGGACGCTCTGAACTGCTTGCCCGGCAGACAGGGACAAGAGGTGTGACAGTGAATCTGCTCTCCTACGAATGGACTGACGAAATGATTAAGATGGCCCGTGAACTGGCTTCAAACTGATATGGAAAATAACGGTACTATAATACAACTCACCGGAGTGAGTATGAAATGGGACAGGCGCAGTGTGCTCTCTGATGTTGATCTGTCTATAAATAAAGGCGATTTTGTGGCGATAACCGGCCCAAACGGAGGTGGAAAAACCACACTGTTGCGCATTATCCTTAAGCTGCTTCGTCCCACATCCGGGAGTGTCCGTTATTTTGACCCGTCAGGTGCTGAGGTCAGGCATCTTTCCATCGGTTATCTCCCGCAGAAGAATAAGATTGACTCCCACTTCCCTATTACCGTGCGTCAGGTGATTGCATCGGGTCTGATGTCCGTCAAAGGATTGTCAAAGGACGTCAAATCTGGCAAAGTGGAGGAAATGCTCAAACTTATGGGGCTTGAGAAGCATGGCGATAATGGACTCGGAGAGATATCAGGAGGACAGCTGCAGAGGACTTTGCTGGGGCGGGCCCTGATATCGGAGCCGTCGGTACTTGTGCTTGACGAGCCTCTCAGCTATGTGGATAAGCGCTTTGAGCGTCACATCTATGATATGATGGAGCAATTGGCCGGGCATACCACCATAATACTCGTATCGCACGAAATGACCACCATAGCCTCAATGGCTAACCGGCATATAATAGTGGACGGGTCGCTGCATATATGCCATTCGGGCAGTCACTACGCACATTATGACTGTTGCGACTGCGCCGACTGAACTTCATTTGCCTCGCGCGGCACAAGAAGAGCGCCGGCTTCCCACAGCAGATATACCGGGATGAACACCACCATGAGGGTGAACGGATCGCCCGTGGGTGTTATTATGGCTGCGACAATCAGCATCGCCACAATAGCGTGCCGGCGGTAGCGGATGAACAGCGAGCGGCTGAGAATGCCTAATCGTCCAAGCATCCATGCCACGATAGGCAGCTCAAACACCAGCCCCATCATCAATATAAGCATGGTGAAATTATCCATGTATGAATCCAGCGAAATCTGGTTGGGTATCAACGGACTCATCTGATATCCGGCCAGAAAGCGGAGTGTAAGCGGAAACACGATGTAATACCCTGTTGCTGCCCCGATGAAAAACAGCAGTGTACCGGATATAAACGCCCGTGAGGCGGCTCTGCGTTCATGGTCGTATAGCGCCGGAGCCACAAACTGCCATATATGGAAAAGAATGACAGGCGTGGCTACCGTGAGTGCCAGCCAGAAGGCCGAGGATATATGGATGAAAAACTGTGAGGCAAGCTGAATGTTGATAAGATTCACATTGAATCCTTCAGACGCATCTATGCCCGGAATTGAGAAATAGCGGCTTAACGATTCAAGCAATCTGTAGGTAGGGAAATCCGCTCTGCACGGTGCCAGAATGATGCTGTCGAATATACGGGGCATCACGGAGAGAAATACCAACCAGAGGATGCCCACCGACAGGAGCGATTTTATGAGCACGCCACGAAGAGCGTTAATATGCTCCCAGAAGGTCATGTCGCCTTTCTGTGATGTGCCGCTATGCGGTGCGGAGCTCATTCCTTATCCCGGTTGTCGGAGTCAGCTTTGTTGATTTCGCTTGAAATATCGTTCATGCCTTCGCGGAATGAACGGACGCCCTTACCCAGACCGCGCATCAGTTCAGGAATCTTGCGGCCGCCAAAGAGCAGCAGGATAGCAAGTGCAATCACTATTATTTCCGGTGTGCCGAGTCCCATAAATGCAGGTATCATATATGTAGAAGTATCTATTAGTGTTGATTTTGAGCGTAAAGGTAACGAAATGTGAAGTAAAAATAGTAAATTTGCACTCACTTTTACAAATTATTATCACTTTATAATGAAAGCATTTGTATTTCCCGGTCAGGGCGCCCAGTTCGTAGGAATGGGTAAGGACCTGTATGAAAATAGCGAGGTGGCTCGTGAAATGTTTGAGAAAGCCAATGAAATACTTGGTTTCCGTATCACTGACCTTATGTTTGAAGGAACAGATGAGGACCTCAAGCAGACTAAGGTTACACAGCCTGCCATTTTCCTTCACTCTGTGATTCTTGCCAAGACTATGGGCGAGGAATTCAATCCTGATATGGTGGCCGGTCACTCACTCGGTGAGTTCTCAGCACTTGTTGCTGCCGGAGCCCTCACTTTTGAGGATGGCCTCCGTCTGGTGTCAGCCCGTGCACAGGCCATGCAGAAGGCATGTGAACTGAAGCCCTCAACCATGGCTGCCGTACTCGCTCTCCCCGATGAGACAGTTGAGTCAATCTGCTCTGAAATTGACGGCGTGGTTGTATGCGCCAATTACAACTGCCCCGGTCAGATTGTAATATCAGGTGAGGTTGAGGCTATCGACGCCGCATGTGAGAAGCTTCTTGCCGCCGGTGCCAAGCGTGCTCTCAAGCTCAAGGTGGGCGGTGCTTTCCATTCACCTTGCATGGAGCCTGCCCGTGCTGAACTGGCTGAAGCTATCGAACGTACCACAGTGTCAGTTCCCTGCTGCCCGGTTTATCAGAATGTTGATGCCAAGCCCCACACTGACCCTGCTGAAATCAAGGCCAACCTCGTGGCCCAGCTTACAGCTCCCGTGCGCTGGACACAGACAGTGAAGAACATGATTGCCGATGGCGCTACTGAGTTCGTTGAACTCGGCCCGGGCAAGGTGCTCCAGGGTCTTGTCAGCAAAATCGACCGTGCCATGGAGGTTTCTGGCCGTCAGTAATACTATCTGCATTTAATAATATCATTAGCTCACTCTCCTTATACCTTAAGGTATGGGGAGAGTGTTTAATCTATGGCTGAATCAGTTAGAAGTCATGTGTTGTCCAACGGACTGCGCTGCGTCCACTGCTCTACGGCAGGCCGGGCCGGATATCTCGGCCTGATGGTCGATGCCGGTAGCCGCGATGAAGCGCCGGGTGAGGAGGGATTGGCCCACTTTGTGGAGCACACCATATTCAAGGGCACCAGCAAGCGGAAATCGTGGCACATAATAAACCGCATGGAATCCATAGGGGGCGAACTGAACGCCTATACCACAAAGGAAACCACAGCAGTCTATTCCATATTTCCGGCCGGGTATCTTGACCGCGGCATGGAACTTATTGCCGACCTGGTGGCTTATTCGCAATTTCCGCAAGCTGAGATCGACCGTGAGCGTGAGGTGGTGGCAGATGAAATCAATTCATATCTGGATATCCCCTCCGAAGCGGTAGTCGATGACTTCGATGACCTGATTTTCGCCGGCAGTCCGCTGGGGCATAATATTCTCGGCAATCTGGATACCCTACGTACATTTGACTCCGGTATATGCAGGCGCTATCTGACCGGACGTTATACTCCGGGACGCATGGTGCTGTTTTTTAGTGGCTCAGATTCCGCTGATGCTTTTTTCAGGCGTGCGGAGAGGTATTTTGGCGTATTGCATCATCCGGATATGGTCCAGAATCGCTGCAAACCTGCGCAGGTGGCGCAGTTCTGCCATACACGGCATATCAATACCCATCAGGCACATACGGTGTTGGGTGCCCGCATAGGTTCGATGTTCAGCCATGACCGTTATGCCATGGCTTTGCTTACCAATATCATAGGTGGCCCGGGCATGAACTCGCTGCTGAATGTTGAGTTGCGCGAGCGTCGGGGATTGGTGTACACAGTTGAGGCCTCGACGGCACTGTACACTGACTGCGGACTGTTCAGCATTTATTTCGGATGTGATCCGGATGATACGGAGCGTTGCCGTCGGCTGGTAAGCAATGTGGTGAATCGCCTGGCTGACAGGCCTCTCTCAGACAGGGCTCTTGCGGCGGCACGACGTCAGTATGTGGGGCAGCTGACAGTGGCCTCGGAGAATAAGGAGAACAGGGCATTGGGTATAGGCCGTTCCATGCTTTACCGCAATCATGTGGCCACTGACCGTGAACTTGTCGAGGCCATAGAATCCGTTACTGCGGCTGAACTTCGCGCTGCGGCAGAAAGGATTGCTCCACAGTGGATGTCAGCATTGACATTGGGCTGATAAGCTGTAATATTGGCTAAAAAAACATAAGCCGGTACTACGATTGATAAAAAAATAGTAATTTTACTTCCATATGAAAATAGGGAATATTGAGCTTGGTCCTAGGCCTGTGATGCTTGCTCCCATGGAGGATGTCACTGACCGTTCATTTCGCCTTCTGTGTAAGGAGCAGGGGGCTGATATGGTGTACACGGAATTCGTGTCGGCCGATGCCCTGATCCGTAATATCGCGGCCACCACCAGAAAACTGAGCATTGATGATGCTGAACGTCCTACAGCCATTCAGATCTATGGACGCGACACAGAGTCAATGGTCGAGGCGGCTAAGATAGTGGAGGCGGCTCATCCGGATCTGCTGGACATAAATTTCGGTTGTCCGGTGAAGAAAGTGGCCGGCAAAGGCGCCGGTGCTGGTATGCTGCGCGACATCCCGAAAATGCTTGAGATCACACGCGCTGTGGTCCGTGCGGTGAATATTCCCGTCACTGTCAAGACCCGCCTGGGATGGGACTGCAATTCGATAATAATACCGGAGCTTGCCGAGCAGTTGCAGGACTGCGGTATAGTGGCATTGACAGTGCATGGGCGCACACGTTCGCAGATGTATACAGGAAGTGCTGACTGGAGCGTGATAGCGCGAGTCAAGGAGAATCCACGGTTGCAGATTCCGGTGATAGGCAATGGCGATATAACCACTCCCGAACAGGTCCGTGAAGCGTTTGACCGCTATGGGGTGGATGGAGTGATGGTAGGACGCGGATCCATAGGCGCTCCATGGATATTCCGTTCGCTGAAAGCTGCCGCCGCAGGAGTTGAGTCCGAAGAGCCTACCGTAGCAGAAAAGTTTCAGATCATACGCCGCCAGATTCGTGAAAGTATTGACCGGATTGATGAATACCGGGGCATTCTGCATATCCGCCGGCATCTGGCCGCTTCGCCGCTTTTCAAGGGCATTCCCCACTTCCGCGATACACGCATAGCCATGCTCCGCGCCGAGTCGTTTGACGAACTTGATGCCATACTTACAAAAGTAGAAACCGAAATACTACCGGCTCTTGCCGATAATGATAACTGATTCAATTGTTTATGATTATGAGAAACTTATTAGCAGTGCTATCCTTTCTGCTTCCTATGGTGAGCTTTGCACAGAACTCAGGATATGAATCCTTTTCGCTCGATGTCAAGGAATTCAACGAGCTGAAGGTAGTTGATGGAATTAATGTGGAGTATTTCTGTGATCCTTCCCAGGCGGGTAAGGTGAAATTTGAAAGTACGCGTGCCATGGCTGACGCCATAATATTCGAAGCCAACGGAAAGGGTAAGCTTGAGGTAAAGCTTGCCATACGCGACAATAAATATGAAAACCTGCCTACTGTCCGTGTCTACTCCACATATCTTACCAAGGTGGAGAATGACGGTGATTCGACTCTTACGGTTGTAACTTCCGCTCCAGGCCCTAAATTTCAGGGTAAGCTTGTTGGCAACGGTCGTCTGGTGGTAAATGGTGTGACGGCAGCCCGTTCTGAATTCACTCTTGCCACAGGCAAGGGGGTGATAGCCGTGAGCGGCAAAAGCGAAAGCGTCAAGCTTTCACTTACAGGCGTAGGCCGCATTGACGCCTATGGACTTGAGGCCGCTGATGTCACCGCAAAGCTGTGGGGCACAGGCTGGATCCAGTGCAATGCCACTGAGCAGCTCAATGTGAGCGGCATGGGTACAGGTAATATCACATACAAGGGTCGTCCGGTGGTGAAGGATAAGGCTGTGAAGATCAAGACAAAGCCTTTTGACGCCCTCTAAACCGTGGAATCCGGCGAAAGCAATAACATAGTTCGTGACGACATGAAGCTCAAGGTGGCCCGCACCTTGAAGTGGAATGTCATAGATAAGTTCGGTACCCAGCTTCTGTATCTGGTTACCGGAATAGTACTTGCCAATACCCTGTCAAAGACTGACTTCGGTTTGGCAGGTGCTGTCATGGTGTTCCAGAGCTTCGCAACGCTTATCGTTGACAGCGGCTTCTCCTATGCCCTTGTTCAGAAAAAGAACCCTACGGATAGTGACTATAGTACAGTCCTGTGGTTCAATCTGCTTGTGGCGGTAGTGATCTATGCGGTCATGTTTGTTGGGGCGCCTCTCGTGGCTATGTGCTTTGAGGATGATGCCCGTCTTATTCCGCTTACGCGGGTCATGTTTGTGGCTCTGGTGCTGAATGCGTCGTCGATAGTGCAGGCCAACAGGCTTATGAAGCTTATGGAGGTCCGTATGGTAGCGGTGTCCAATTCCATGGGCCTTTTTGCCGGGGCAGTGGTAGGTATCGCGTCGGCATTGCATGGAGCCGGGGCATGGGCCATAGTATGGCAGACTATCACCATGGCTGCCGTGCGTAGCCTTATATTATGGTGTTCCACTCACTGGCGCCCGTCAATGGTGTTCAGCATGGATTCACTGAGGAGTATAGCCCGTGTAGGGGCAGGCATAATGGGATCGGCATTCCTGAATGTGCTGTTTCAGAATATCTATCAGTTTCTTATCGGATTCCGCAACGGACTTGTGTCGCTGGGCTATTACACCCAGGCCGATAAGTGGAGCAAGATGCCCATAGCTTCCCTCTCGGCGGTGTTCACCTCCTCGTTTCTGCCGGTGCTGTCGCAGTATCAGGACAATCCTGTGCGCTTCGCTTCGTCAACGGCCAAGATGAACCGCCTTACGGCTTATCTGCTGTTTCCGGCTATGGGGCTGCTGACGGTCATGGCTCTCCCAATATTTCATGCTCTTTTCGGTACAAAATGGGATGGTGCCGTGCCGCTGTTCCAGTTGCTGTTGCTGCGTGGCATATTTACAGTGCTCGGAGCTCTGTACAATAATTATATAGTGGCGCTCGGACGTGCCAAACTGATGCTGTATACAGAGTTTCTCCGTGACGGCACTGCAATACTGGCCATCATTCTGACTCTTCCTTATATGGCGCTCGAACTCCCCGGTAATCCTAACTATGGGCTGACCATATTTGTCATGGGGCAGCTTGTAGCCTCAGTTGTTTCATGGATTGTCACTCTATTTATAGCGGCTTCGCTTTCAAAACGCAGCTGGGCGGAGTATCTTACAGATCTGTTGCCATATTTAGTGGAGAGCCTTTTGATATGTTCCGGCGTATGGATGCTGTCGGGCTGCATTGACAATCCGTGGCTCCTATGTCTGGCGCAAGGTAGTGCGGGTGCTGGATTGTATATGCTTGTCAATTGGGTGCTGCGTTCAAAGATTCAGCGCGATGCGCTGGATTACATACTGTACCGCTTCCGAAAAAAATAATCCCGCGTCGGCTTGAGATGAAGCCTCGGCGGGATTTATGAGTTGAACAATCCGTTATCCTGTTCTATTGCATGATCCGCTTCAGTTGCGAAGGCGGCTGAAGAGCGATGTCAGTCGTTCACCTACTGTAGCTGCAGGGTTGTTGATATGTATATGCACTTTGGAGTCATCCTTATCCAATATGATCAGCGATGAATGAAGCACTATCACTATTTCATCGGCGAGCTCCACAATGGCGTGGATATTGGCCAATGGGATGCTGTGGAAAGGAGAGTCCTCAGGAACACTTCCCAATATCAGGTTCGCTTCATCGTCAATAGCTACGTAATGCGAGTCAAGCAGATGCTCGAACAGCAGAGCTATATCAAGTTCGTCAGGGCTTGAGGGGCGCTTGTCAAACTTCCGATATAATGAATTTATGACTTCTTTAGTAAGCATAATCAGTGACTGAGATGATAATGATTACCTGCTTAATGCGCAGGATTCAGTAATGTCGGTTAATTATTGGCGGTCGCCATCAGTAGCGGTTCCCTTAAGGATACTTTTCCGATGCTTTCCGTAATTATAACGTATTCCGGCCTCTGATTGTTCTGAAAATAACACACGGCCATCACCTTTTAAAAAGGTGCTTGGCCGTGTATTAATTCTAATATCCTATCAGGCAAGGAATCCGAGCAGCACACCGGCAGCTACTGCTGAACCGATGACACCTGCAACGTTCGGACCCATGGCATGCATGAGCAGATAGTTTGACGGATCATACTCCAGACCGAGGTTGTTGGAGATACGTGCTGACATAGGCACGGCTGATACACCTGCGTTACCGATAAGCGGATTGATTTTCTTCGATTTGGGAAGAATCAGGTTGAACAGCTTCACAAAGAGTACACCTGACGATGATGCGATGATGAACGCCATGAATCCAAGAGCGAAGATGCCGATGGTTTCAGCTGTCAGGAATTCAGAAGCCTGGGTTGATGCACCCACAGTCATGCCGAGAAGAATGGTGACAATGTCAGTGAGAGCGTTGCTTGCAGTCTTGGCAAGACGTGTGCATACGCCGCATTCACGAAGCAGATTGCCGAAGAAGAGCATGCCGAGCAGCGGCAGGCCTGACGGTACTACGAAGCAAGTCAGCAGCATACCTACTATCGGGAAGATAATCTTTTCGTTCTGTGACACGGCACGGGCCGGTTTCATCTTTATCAGACGCTCTTTCTTGGTGGTGAAGAGGCGCATCAACGGGGGCTGGATCACCGGTACAAGAGCCATGTAAGAGTAGGCTGACACGGCTATGGCGCCCATAAGGTTGGGAGCTAACTTCGATGAAAGGAAGATGGCGGTAGGACCGTCGGCACCACCGATGATAGCTATGGCACCGGCCTGGTCGGGAGCGAAGCCAAGCAGCAGCGCCACCATGTAGGCACCGAATATACCGAACTGGGCGGCAGCACCGATTAGCATCAGTTTCGGGTTGGCTATCAGGGCTGAGAAGTCAGTCATGGCGCCGATTCCGAGGAATATAAGCGGGGGATACCATCCTGCGCTTACACCATTGTAAAGGATATTGAGCACGGAGCCCTCTTCATAAATGCCGATTTCAAGACCGGCTTCGGTATTGAACGGGATATTGCCGATAAGCATACCGAACCCTATGGGTACGAGCAGCATCGGTTCGAAGTCCTTTTTGATGGCGAGCCAGATAAAGAACAAGCCTACGGCAAGCATGACAAAGTGCTGCCATGTGGCGTTGTAGAATCCGGTGAGATGCCAGAACTCCGACAGGTTTTGCATTATAAAATCACTAAACTGCATATTTTTGGACAGTCTTTAAGGTCAATAAATTAGTTGGTTCAACCGTAATTATTCGAGGGTGATGAGAGCTGCGCCTTCAAGCACGGCATCGCCGGCGTTGACATTGACTGCTGCCACTTTACCGTCACGGCCGGCATGAATGGCGTTCTCCATTTTCATAGCCTCAAGAATCACTACAGTGTCAGCGGCTTTGACTACATCGCCCACTTTCACGGGAATTGACAGTACGGTTCCGGGGAGGGGAGCCTTTACTGCGAATCCACCGGTCGATGTAGCTGCGGGGCTTGATATTACTTTAGCGCCTGTCTGAGTGCGGGGAGCAGCTGAGGGGCGGGGAGCGTTAACTATTGTGACAGGTTTCTTGCCGGCTTCGAGTTCCACCTTGTAGGGGATACCGTTCACTTCCACCTGAGCTATGTTGTTGTCAATGTCACCAATGGCCACCTTGTAAGTGTTGCCGTTGATTTTATATTTATATTCTTTCATTTTGATTTCAGAAAATTATATATACATTATTGATGTTTAAGCGATTTGCATCAGGATTAGTGACGCGGGGTTTCGCGCAGGCTGTATATCTTGGAGCTCCAGGGTGAGTAAGCACGCTTAACCTTGTTGATGGTAAGGATGGTGCTTTCCTGGTCATGGGTGTCAAGATGTTCATGCAGGGCCATTACGATAGCGGCGATTTCCTCACCGGTGTCATGTTCGGGACGTCCGGCTACAGCGGCTTCGCTTGGATCAATGCCGTGGCTGCGTTCCTTGTTGCGGCGGTTGACGCTCGCGCCTATCTTGCTGATGGCGTAGAAGCAGAGGCAGAGGAGCAGCAGTGCTGAGAACACGATTGCCATAGCCATGATAGTCATGCCGAAACCATCCTCGTCCTGCTGGCTGAACATCTCCACCTTGTTATTGGTGTCCTTGATGATGTTGTTGCTGCTGGGAGTGATGTATTTATTGCCGGAGCCGTCGCGCACTTCCCATGCCTCGGCGTCATTCTCATCATATTTCACGCCGTCAATCTTGCGGGCGTATGATGTGTTGGGAAGCATTGAGGCCGGAATCAGCACTTCGTCGATAAGTGTGAGGCCGTCGGCGTCATATATGCCTATCCAGTTGTCCTGGCCGGGAGTAAGCTTGAAGCTTGTGTGGAAAGTACCTTTCGAGGGTTCGCCGTCGGCCCAGAAAATCACGTGCTGACGTGGGGGTATCTCAGTGTTGACGTCGCCCAGAGGTACGGGATACATTTTTGTCGAGTCGCGGTTTACGGTGAGGTAAACGCTTGATATCTCTAACGGGGCATAAGTGGAGTTGAACAGCTCTATCCAAGCTGAATGACGTCCGTAATCATCAACTACGCTGGAGTCATTGACCACCATCACTTCGTTGATTCGGAGTCCTCTACGCCCCTGGGCTGAAGCCACAGTGGCGAATGCCACCATGGCTACAAGCAGTAGGGTCAGTTTCTTTTTCATTTTAACTCTTGGGAAGGGTGTATTACAGAGGAATGTTACCATGCTTCTTGGCAGGATTTGTCACCTTCTTGGTGGCAAGCTGCTGGAGAGCTCTGATTACGCGGAAACGGGTGTTGCGGGGCTCGATCACATCGTCAATGTAGCCGTAGCGGGCAGCATTGTAGGGGTTGCAGAAGAGCTTGTTGTATTCGGTTTCCTTCTCTTTGAGCACGGCTGCGGGATCCTCGGCTGCCTTGGCTTCGCGGGCATAGAGCACCTCAACGGCACCTGCACCACCCATAACTGCGATTTCAGCAGTAGGCCATGCATAGTTCATGTCGCCGCGGAGCTGCTTGCAGCTCATCACGATATGGCTGG